>Ga0208979_100117_pt1 | contig 145126 bp, 128 predicted proteins | sample HotLakConsUCCSLE_FD_184738 | JGI IMG/M metagenome (GOLD analysis project Ga0208979, IMG submission 184738) | Hypersaline microbial mat communities from Hot Lake, Washington, USA - Hot Lake Consortium UCC-SLE (SPAdes) | ecosystem: Environmental > Aquatic > Non-marine Saline and Alkaline >... | reverse complement strand
GAAGAAGCGGCGCGATTACGCGCCATTCGAATTCGGTCAGATCATAACGGCTCATCAATACCTCCAATCCGGAGGTTGAATCACGCCGCTGGCAATCTGTGAACCCCGCTTATGAGTTCACGGCCTAAAACGACATCGATATCGTCATGTCGCGCGAGCCAGCTGATGAATTCGATTGGAAGCGTGAACCGTGCTTTGCTCGCGGCAATGTTGAGAAGATCAAGAAGACCTCCTCTTAGCTTTTCGTTTTGTCTTTCGGAAAGCCACGGATCGTCATCACTCGGGCAATAGTTACTCATGTTTGCAAACCCCGAAATGCGACTAGGCTGCCTTTAATTCGCTGTAGTAGCCGCGCGCCTTCAATCTTAATGTTACGGGATGATCGTGTTTCAGCAACGACCATCGTCCGTGAACCCTCTCGTGTTCGAGACCAGCATCCGCCTGCCGCTTGAATCTATCAAACGTGTCGATGATAGTAACATCGCCGGACTCCAAGGCGTACGCCCCGTAAAAATCGAGCTGAAACCCAAGTTCAGGAAATGCACCCCGATCAAGATTGTCATGCATCGATTCCAAGAGTGGTGCAAAATCCATGGTCGTCATGTCATCCTCCGTCTGTTGTCTCAGCTTTCCTTCTTCAATTGTCATCCTGTACGTCGTCGGCCGCAACCCATTGGCAAGTAGCAACCGCTTGCTGTTTTGCCAGGATTATCGAATGTGAGAAAACGGTGCCGCAGGAGCAACGAATGTGACGACGAGGCCAGACATTGCTGAGGACAGTCCAGTGAAAGCGCAATGTTTTCAAAGGTTCCAGGATCGTCGATTGTGAGGAACTACACCTTCTTTATAGCGCGCCGCCGCCGCGGCACTCCTGTCCGCTTGGTCGGCCCGGACGAGCCGCCTGGCGTCACAGCTCGGAGGTTCCAAAGCCTGTCGCCCGCCTCCGGATGATCGCGGCATGGCTCAGGGCAGGGCCTTGAGGAGCTTCGGGTCCGCTCCCGTGTGGACGCAGATGCGGTTTCGGCCCTGTTTCTTGGCCTCGTAGAGGGCCGCGTCGGCCGCGGCGAGCATCTCTTCCCGGCTTGTCGCCGAACCGGGCGGGCAGGAGACCAGGCCGATGCTGACCGTCTGGCGCGGCGGCGCGTTGGGCAGGGTGTCAAGCGCGGTGAGCCGCACGGCCACGCGAATGCGCTCGGCCATCGCCAGCGCGGCTGTCTCGTTCTCGCCGGGCAGGATCACCACGAATTCCTCGCCGCCGTAGCGGGCAACAAGCGCGCCGTCGAACCCCGAGACGACGTCGTTGATCGCCCTTGAGAGCAATTGCAGGCATTCGTCGCCGGACTGATGGCCATAGGTGTCGTTGAACGGCTTGAAGTGATCCACGTCGATCATCATCAACGAGATGGCGGAGCGATCCTGCCGCGCGGCGGTGACGGTCTCGGCCAGGACGAGGTCGAACTTGCGCCGGTTGGCCAGGCCCGTGAGCGGGTCCTCATAGGCCTTGGTGGCCAGGGTCTCGTTGGCAATCCGCAGCAGTTCGTTCTTCTCGATGATTTCGGAAAGCAGCCGGTCGGCCGTCTGTTCGGCGCGCAACTGGCGGAGCCGGTTGTTGACCATCTGCATGATGAAGGAGGCCAGGAAGGCGGAATAGAGAAGGCCGGCGGGAAGAAACACATAATTGCCGTCGGCAAAGGCCGCGACGCCCATCTGGCCGATGACCAGCGCGATGTTGATGAAGGCCGTGCCGGGGATCATGTAGGCCCTGCCGGCAGCGCCCTGCATGATCGCGCAGGCGACCGCCACGGTGATGATCTGGGTGCCCGGCGAGGTGTCGTACATCAGCATTGCGGCGGACAGGCCCCAGCCGAAGCCGGAGAGCAACGATCCGAACACGAAAAGACGGACCCACCTGGGATCCAGCGCCCCCGGGGCCCGGGCGAGGAAAAGCTGTTCGATGTAGATCCGGTAAGCCAGGCATGCCAGCACAACCAGCGCCGACAGCAGGCCTGCCGTCACCGAACCGGACAAGCCGGCGGTCAGGGATGCCAGCCCGACCCCGAAAGTGGCGAGAACATGGGGTTTCGAGCTGAACAGTTCGCGAAGCGTGTCCTCGACCTGTCGCTCGGAGGCAATGTCGCGGCCGACGATCGTGAAAGGGTTCCACATGGCAAGAAAGCGCATCGAGGTGTCCTGATGGGTGCCCTGCAATCGCGTTCAGCCTGGAAAAGCCGAGCATGGCGCTTCGGTTTTTCCAGGCTGGCGCATCCGGGCCATTGCGCGCAGTGTAAAAGACATTCGTAAACAATGCCTTGCACGTCGGGCGCATGGACCGCGACGGCCTGTTCTGCCGCGTTACTCGATGCCGTTTGCCCTGGCGACAAAGTCGGCGAGATGCGGGACGTAATCCTCGGCGCCGCTGCCGCCGGTGTTGACCGCGAGGGCGAAGGAGTTCTTGACCGCGCTCGACATTGAGGTGCTCACGGAAGCGGCGTTGGCCATGGATTCGACGTAGCGCATGTCCTTGTAGGCATTGCCGAGCGTGAACTTGTGGGCCTCGCGATTGCCTTCCAGCGCGTAGCCCATGAAGGTCTGGTAGAAGCCGCAATCCATGCGGCCGCCGCGGATCACCTTGTCGAATTCCGTGACCGGGATGCCGACCTTGCGCGACAGCGCCAGCGCCTCGGAATAGAGCGCGGCATAACCGAGCGAAATGAAATTGTTGAGCAGCTTCATCTTGTGGCCGTCGCCAATGCCGCCGACATGGACGATCTTGGCGGCCCAGGTGGCGATCAACGGCTCGATCCGGGCAAAGACCTCATCCCTGGCGCCGACCATGCAGTCGAGCGTGCCCTCCCAGGCTTCCTTTGGCGTCCGGCTCAGGGGCGCATCGGCGAAATCGACGCCGATCTCGGCGAGCTCGCTGGCGAGGCGTGCGGTGACGGTCGGCTCGCTGGTCGAGCAGTCGATGATGACGCTGCCCTTCCCGAGCCCCGGCTTGAGGGCCGCGACGGCGGCCTCGACTTCGGGCGATCCGGTCAGGCACAGGAAGATCACCGATGAGGCGCCCGCCAGCTCCTGCATGGAGCGGGCCTCGATCGCGCCACGCTCCACCAGGTCCTCGATCGGCGCGCGGTTGCGATGGGCGATCACCGTCAGGGAGTAGCCCTTCTTGACGATGTTCCTGGCCATGCCGTGCCCCATAAGGCCGGCGCCGACGAAGCCGATGGTTTCAGGTGTCTGCGTCATGTCTGGTCTCCCAAAGTGGTTGCTGGACAAGGAGCCGGCGAATGCGGCCTCGCGCTATGTCGCGCATCCGTTGCTCCCGTGATTCAGGCTTGGGGGAGGTCGGGGCGCGGTGTCGGGGCGACATTTGCAGCTTGTGGGCGATGTTGCAAGTTGTCGGCTTCGGGGACGCCGGGTTCGGGCATCTGCGGAAGGTTCCGCTTCGCGCAACATTCCGCCGCAATACTTTCCTGAAAAACTCATATTATTGTCCATGCCGCGGTTGACAGGAAATCCCGTCAATTTATAAACATGATCTCGTTACTCAAGTTTGCATCCCCTGGAGGAGTCTCATGTTCAATTCTGCAACGCGCGCGATCGCGCTTCTGGCCTCGGTCGCGGCCTTTGCCGTCCTGGCCGCGCCGGCTCATGCCGACGGCGAGGTCAATATCTACTCGTCGCGCCATTACGACACCGACGCCCGTCTCTACAGCGATTTCACCGAGGCCACCGGCATCAAGGTCAACCTGATCGAGGGCAAGGAAGAAGAGCTGATCGAGCGGATGAAGGCCGAAGGCGCCAACAGCCCGGCCGACGTGTTCATCACCGCCGATGCCGGCCGGTTGTGGCGCGCCGATCAGATGGGCCTGCTGTCGCCGGTCGAGTCCGAAGTGCTCGAGGAGCGCATCCCGGAAAGCCTGCGTCATCCCGACGGCCACTGGTTCGGCATTTCCAAGCGCGCCCGCGTGATCTTCTACGACAAGGAGAAGGTGAGCGAGCCGCCGCAGACCTACGCAGCGCTGGCCGACCCGAAATACAAGGGCATGGTCTGCACCCGCACCGGCTCCAACATCTACATGCTGTCGCTGCTGGGCGCCTATGTCGCCAACAATGGCGACGAAGCGGCCAAGCAATGGGTGCAGGGTCTCAAGGACAATCTGGCGCGTGAGCCGCAGGGCGGCGACACCGACCAGCTCAAGGGCATCGTCTCGGGCGAATGCTCGATCGCAGTCGCCAACACCTACTACTTCGCCCGCGGCGTCGCCGGCCAGGTCGACGGCCTGACCGAAGGGGTCGACAGGATCGGCATCGTGTTTCCCGACCAGGGCGGCAACGGCACCCATGTCAACATTTCCGGCGCAGGCATCGCCGTGAATTCGCCCAACCGCGACAATGCGGTGAAACTGCTCGAGTACTTCACCTCCGACTCGGCACAGTCCTACTTCGCCAACGGCAACAACGAGTATCCGGTCGTCGAAAACGTCGCCGCCTCGTCCGTGGTCGAGGGTCTGGGTGACTTCACCGCCGACACGCTCAACCTCAACGAGCTTGGCAAGAACCAGGCCCGCGCCCAGGAAATCTACAATGAGGTCGGTTACAAGTAAGCCCGATCACATCACACTTACCGCCGGGGAAATGACCGCTTTCCCGGCGGACGAGAAGGCCCGGACAATTGGCGTCCGGGCCTTTTTTCGTTTGCGGCGAGGGAGGCGACGGCAGTTCAGGGGGCGATCTCATCGGGCTGCCGAGCGCGCCTCCAGCGCGTCGCATCCAAACGGATTCGACTTATGCGCTGCAGGCCTTTGTTCTTGCATGTCGTTATCGCAAAACCGCTGCGCAATTTTGCGCGACATGCATTCGGCTCCGCCCCCTGCGGCAGCGTAGCCCTGTTTCCACCTGAAATCGCGTGGCGCCTGTGACATAGATCATTTTCGCGGTGCGGAAAAAGGGCGAAAACCATCATGTCACCAGATGCTTGAGAACGCCGGAGAGCAGATGACCAATCAGCACAGCCACCACGCGATCGACACCGACGCCTCGCTCGAAGCCCTGCAGGCAACAGCCGGCGGCCTGCGCCAGGATGACGTTGCGGCACGCCGCACAATCCATGGGCCCAACCTGCTGCCGCAGCCGCCCCGGCGCAGCGTGATCCTGCGGTTCCTCGCGCATTTTCACAACATCCTGATCTATGTGCTGATCGGTTCCGGGATCATAACGCTGGTCATGCAGCATTACATCGATACGGCGGTGATCCTCGCGGTGGTCGTCGCCAATGCCGTCATCGGCTTCGTCCAGGAGGGCAAGGCCGAGAAGGCGATGGACTCCATCCGCCAGATGCTGGCGCCGCACGCCTCGGTGCTGCGTGACGGCGAGCGCCAGAGCGTCGCGGGCGAGGATCTGGTTCCCGGCGACATCGTGCTGCTCGAGGCCGGCGACAAGGTTCCCGCCGATTTGCGCCTGATCCGGGTGCACGGGCTGCAGATCCAGGAAGCGATCCTGACGGGCGAATCCGTGCCGGTGGACAAGGCCACTTCTGCCGTTGACGAGGCGGCCGCGCTGGGTGACCGGTCCTGCATGGCGTTCAGCGGAACGCTGGTGACCGGCGGCCAGGGCCGCGGCCTTGTGGTCGCCACCGGGGCCAGCTCCGAGATCGGGCGCATCAGCGGACTGCTTGCCAATGTCGAGACGCTGACCACGCCGCTGGTGCTGCAGATGGATGTGTTCGCCAAATGGCTGACGGTGCTCATCCTGCTGATCGCAGGCGCGTTGCTGCTGTTCGGGTATTTCGTCGACCGGTACGAATTCGCCGACATGTTCATGGCGGTGGTCGGCCTCTCGGTCGCGGCCATTCCCGAAGGATTGCCGGCGGTGCTGACGATCACGCTCGCGGTCGGCGTCCAGGCGATGGCCAGGCGCAACACCATCGTGCGCAGGCTGCCCGCCATCGAGACGCTTGGATCGGTGTCGGTGATCTGCACCGACAAGACCGGGACGCTCACCCGCAACGAGATGATGGTGGCGTCCGTCGCGCTTGCGGGCCATGTCTTCGATGTGCGGGGGGAGGGCTATGAGCCCGAGGGCGCGATTCTGCTGGAGGATGCGCTGATCAACGGCGCGGACCATCATCAGCTGGTCGAACTGGCGCGCGCTGCGGCGTCCTGCAACGATTCCTCCCTGCACCAGCGCGGCGGCTTCTGGGCGGTCGAGGGTGATCCGATGGAGGGCGCCCTGCTGGCGCTTGCCGGAAAGGCCGGCCTCGACATCCACAACGGCGTGTCGGACCGCGCCCGCACCGACGCCATTGCGTTTGACGCCCGTCACCGGTTCATGGCGACATTGCATCACGACCATCCGGATCATGCCGACATCTTCGTCAAGGGCGCGCCTGAACGGGTGCTGGAGATGTGCGCGCAGCAGCGCGGCGCGACGTCGGATCAATCGCTGGACGAAGCCTATTGGATCGAGACGTCCGAAAAGATGGCGGCCCAGGGCCATCGCGTGCTGGCGATCGCGGCGCGCCAGGTCGACACCGGGCAGACGACGCTGGGATTTTCCGATGTGGAAGGCGGCCTGACCCTGCTGGGCCTGGTGGGCCTGATGGATCCGCCGCGCCCGGAAGCGATCACGGCAGTTGCGGAATGCCGCGACGCCGGGATCCGGGTCAAGATGATCACCGGCGACCACGCCGGGACGGCGGCTGCGATCGGCAGGCTGATCGGACTGCAGAACCCGGACCGGGTTCTCACCGGCGCCGCCATCGACCGCATGGACGACGCCCATCTGGCGGCCGCCGTGCTCGACGCCGACATCTTCGCCCGCACCAATCCCGAGCACAAGCTGCGCCTGGTCACGGCTCTCCAGGCCCATGGGCTGACGGTGGCGATGACCGGCGACGGGGTCAATGATGCTCCGGCGCTCAAGCGCGCCGATGCAGGCATCGCCATGGGCCTCAAGGGCAGCGAAGCCGCCAAGGAAGCCGCCGAACTTGTGCTGGCGGATGACAATTTCGCCTCCATCGTCGCCGCCGTCCGCGAAGGGCGCACCGTCTATGACAACATCAAGAAGGTGATCAGCTGGACGCTGCCGACCAATGCAGGTGAAGCGATGACCATCATCGTCGCCCTGTTGTTCGGCATGACCCTGCCGATCACGCCGGTGCAGATCCTGTGGATCAACCTGGTGACGGCGATCACGCTCGGCCTGGCGCTGGCCTTCGAGCCGACCGAAGAGAACACCATGCGCCGTCCGCCGCGCCCGCGCCACGAGCCGATCCTGACCGGCCATCTGGCCTGGCAGATCGCCCTGGTCTCGGGGCTGTTCTTCGCCGGCGTGTTCGGCATCTACGCCTATGCGACCGGCCGCGGCCACTCGGTCGAACTTGCCCGCACCATGGCAATGAACACGCTGGTGGTGATGGAGATCTTCTACCTGTTCTTCATCCGCAATTTTTACGGCACATCGCTCACCTGGGAGGCGGTGCGCGCGACCCGCACCGTCTGGAGCACCGTCATTGCGGTGACTGCGGCGCAATTCGCGGTCACCTATGCGCCGCCGCTGCAATATGTGTTCGGAACCGAGGCGGTTCCGCTGATCGACGGCGTGATCATCGTCGGCATCGGCGTCCTGCTGTTTGCAATCACCGAAGTGGAGAAGCAACTCCGGTTGAGCATTGCGCGGCGCGTGCGCTGAGATTTCCGGCCTGCTGCTGCAGGTTATCCAGCCGGCCGCGACGAGCGCGGATCTCGCAACGGCGACGCAAGAAATATATTGCAAGAACAGCAAGTTCGGGTCAGAAGTAGATCGCTGGATTCTCCGGATTTCCGGCAGAAGATGGGGCCCCGGATCAAGATGCAGGAAGCGCTGACACATTCGGATCGGTTGTTGGTTTTGCTCGACAAGGCCTATGACGCGCCTTTTCGTCCCGACAGCTTCCACGAATTGATGACCGCCGCCCATGATTTCTACTTCACCGAGGCGGGTGATCTCTCCTCGCATGCGCTCAAGCAGGCCGACTACGAGAACAACGCCACGATTTCGAGCCATCTGAGCCGGATCGAGCGGCTGCTCAACGAGCGCGAACTTGAGAACCGGTCGCATCCCAGCAACATCAACAGCCCGGCGCTGAGTTCGTTGCTGGTCGACCCCGAAACCGGAATGGTGGAGGGAAACCCGCGTGCGCGCGAGTTCTTCGGCCACAATTTTCCGGTCCATATCAAGCATCTCAATCTCGACGCTGCCTCGCGGAACCAGCTTCTGAAAATGGCCAGGGGCGCCGTGGCGTCCGGCGGGCTCGACAGCGACATCTGCCTCATCAAGCGCAAGGACGATGCGGCGGCGCATCTTGCCAAATGCGGCAAATGGGTCAGTTCCGAATATACCAGCGGCGCCCGGCCCCGTGGCCTGGCGGTGTCCATCGTCCATTTCGAATGGACATCGGACGCGCTGCAGTTCTGCCAGTCGATGTTTGACCTGTCGGTGTCCGAAACCGAGGTGCTGGCAGCGCTGCTCAACGGCAAGTCACAGCCCGAGATAGCGGAAGCCCGGTTTCGCAGCGTCGAGACCATCAAGTCGCAATCCAAGGCGATCCTGCGCAAGTCGGGATGCCGCAAGATCTCCGATCTTCTGGTGCTGGCCACCACCTACGGCCTGCTTGTCGATCCGGGCAAGGCGAATTCGGGCGGCGCGCGCACCGAGGTTCCGTTCTTCGCACGGCCCGACCGCATCTTCACGCGGCCCGATGGCCGGAAGATCAGCTATGGCGTGTATGGCGATCCGGCCGGCAGGCCCGCGCTGTTCGTGCATGGCATGGTTCAGGGACCGTTCTTTCCGGCTGACATGATCGAGAACTTCAAGCGCGACGGCATTCGGATCATAGCGCCCTCACGGCCGAGTTTCGGACAGACCGATGCGCCGGAAAGCTGGAGCGATTTCGATGCCGTGGTGGTTGACGACATGTTGCTGCTGCTGCCCGAGCTCGCCAGTGAGAAGGTGACCGTGATCGCGCATCAGGGCGGCGTCAGCCATGCCTGCCGGATCGCCAATGCGCTTGGCGCGCAGACCAGGAACATGGTGATGGTGAGCGCCGGCATTCCCATCGACGAGAAAAGGCATCTTCCCCACATGGGGGTGCAGACGCGGATTGCCGCCCTGGGGGTCAAGTACACGCCCCGCATCCTGGAGACGATGATCCATATCGGCATCGTCAACTGGCTTCGCAAGGGCATCAAGCCCTATGCCGAGCACCTGTTCTCGAACTCGCCCACCGATCTCGTCCATCTGGAGGATCCGCGCATCTATCCGATCTGCGAGGCGGGGATCCTGCACATGATCGAACAGGGCGCCAAGGCCATCATCTATGACGGCAAGGCCGCCATGGCCGACTGGGAGAGCGATTTCCTGAAGCTCAAGTGCCCCGTCAAGTGGCTGCACGGCATTGAGGATCCGATCATGCGCTATGACTTCGTGCAGGAATTCGTGGCCGCCCATGGCGGGGCGCCGGTCGAACTGATCGGGAAAGGCGGCAACACCATGCATCTGTCACACAGCGATGTTTTCCACCGGGTGATTGCCGAGGCTGTCTGGGGCTGAAGCGTGCCGCGTTCGAGGACCAGTTCGAACGCGGCACGCTTGCCAATCATCCCTTCCAGGATGAACTCGGACGCAGCCGGGGCTGCGGGTGCGAAATCAGCCGGCGCGGCGCCACATGGTCACCGGCGTTCCATCGGCCAGCGCGCCGGAAAAATAGTTGATGCCGTCGCGCTTCAACTCGGCGACGGGCTGACCATTGCCGCCTTCGATGGCCAGCACTGCGTCATAGCCGGTGAAGCTGTATCCCAGTGCAAATCTTGCGGCATTGGCGAGATAGGGGTTGGAGCAGGAAATGCTCTTCATGTTGCCGCCCTTGGCGTCCTTGAGCTTGTAGCCGCTGGTTGTCCCGAAGCCCTGGGCGATGACGCCGGCGCCGGTGCGGATCTGCATCTCGCAGCCGCAGTTCGACGCGCCGTCCGTCATCATCCACTTGCCGCCGAGATCCTGCTCGGTGCGGACAACCTGGCTTGCGACCGTCGCGCCGATGACGCCGCCGCCGATCACGTTGCCGAGCACATTGCGCCCGACATTGCGGACAAGGTTCTTGCCGACCGCGTTCTTGGCGAAATCGGCGCCCTTGGCCGGCTTCGGCGGCGGTCCGCCGGCGAGTGTCATGGCGCATGCGCCGGGACTGGCCTGTGTGGCCGCGAAGGCGGTGACGGTGGGCGTCGCGGTGTCCGCCGCCGCCACGGCTGCGGTTTGCGTGACTGCGCCTGCGCCGGGCGCCTGGGTGACGGCCGTCCCGGAGGGCGTCTGGCAGGCCGCAATCACGGTGAGAGCCCCCATCAGGCCGATGGTTTTCAGTTTCATTGGTCGTCCCCGTTGCATTGGTCACCGAGACACATGCGGCTCCCCCTCGAGGCATTCAGGTGGAGAATTCGCGCGCGCAGTCGCCGAGACGCATCCATGTTCTTGTTTTGATGCAGAAATCAGTAAGCCGTGCGGGCTCGTGCGATGCAATTACCCTACGGGGTGATATCCAACCGAAACCGGCCCTGAACCGGCCTCTGACTTGCGTGGAGGAAGAACGCTGGCTCGGTCAGACCTTGCCGCTCGCAGACAGCAGCACGGCGACAGGGCGGGTTGTCCGGATCTCGGCAAGGACGAGAATCAGGCTCGCGGTCATCGGGACCGCCAGCAGCGCGCCTGGCAGGCCCCAGAGCGTGCTCCAGAAAGCCAGCGCCAGAAGCACGACCAGCGGACTCAGGTTGAAGGCGCGGCCCATCATCCGCGGCTCCAGAACCGCGCCGACGAAGATTTGCGCCGCCGTGAGCGAAAACAGCACGAGGCCCGCCATCCACAGCGTACCGAACTGCGCAAGGCTGAGCAGTACGGGAAACAGCACGCCCAGCAGCGACCCGATATAGGGGATGTAGTTCAGGAATGCGATCAGCACCGCCCAGAACAGCGCGAACTCGATCCCCAGCAGCAGCATGATGAGGAAGGACACAGATCCCAGGATCAGGTTCACGACGGTCTTGACGAACAGGTACTGTCCGATCCGCTCGTTGATCCGCGCCAGCAGCGACAGGGCGCGGCCGCCGGCGTCTTCGCCGCCAAGCGCGATCACCACCTTGCGGCTCATCAGGCCGCGCTCGGCCATGAAGAAGCTGGCATAGAGCACGACGAGGAACAAAGTGGCTCCGAAGCCGCGCAGGGACAGCAACACCGGAGTGATCCAGGAGCGGACATCCATCTGGTCGAGCGTGGCGCGCCGGAGGTTTTCCCAGGTCGGCTCGTTCTCGATCCCCAGCAGGCTGGCGCTGCGCGTGACAAGCAATTGAAGATTTGCTTCGTATCGCGGCAGCACCGCCACCACTTGTGCCAGGTTGTTGATGACAAGAATGAACAGAAGCACCACCCCGAAGACAAAGGCGATCAGGATGATGATCCGCCTTGCCCAGGCTGGCAGGCGGCCGACAACCGGCAAGGTCTGCATGCCTTCTGCGGCAGTCGAGAGCACGTAGACGGAAATCGCGGCTGCAATCACCGGTATCAGCACCGGTCTGCCGATCCAGATCAGCCAGCCGATCATCAGGGTCAGCGCAAGTCCGTAGGTCGCGTTCCGCATGCTTTGCCCGTTTCCCCACGTGGATCTGGTGTCATGCTTCCTACCCTACTGTCGCGAGTTTTCAATACAAGCGGGGTCACGCCGATGGCGGCAGCGCCGCCATCGCATGCATCCTCCCCGACGCCGTGCCGCCGGGGAGGAATGCTCTCAGGCCGCGAGCGCCTCGGCGTCGCTGCCCGCGGGCAGACGCAGCGGGCAATGCGGGTCGGTCACCGCGCGCCATATGGCGCTGACCACGTCCTCCGAACGGGTCGGTTCCTTGCCGGCGTTTGCCATGAGCGCGCCGATCACCTCTTGCGTGAAGGGGGCATAGTCCGCGGGCGTTTCGGGCGCATCCGCCATCAGCGCCCTGGCGTTGGTGCTGAAGCGGGTTGACGGGGCCTGGCCCGGAAGCACCAGCCGCGTCCGGATATCGAACGGCGCGAGCTCGAGCGCCAGACATTCGGTGTAGGCGTTCACGGCGGCCTTGCTGGCAGTGTAGACCTGCAAGAGCGGCAGCGGTTTCAGCGTTACGCTCGAGGAAACATTGACGATGACCCCCGCCCGCCTGGCGCGCATCTGCGGCAGCACGGCGCGGATCATCTCGAAGGTGCCGAACGTGTTGGTCTCGAAAATCTTCCGGATCGTCTCCTCCGGCGTGCCCTCGAAGGCCGACAGCCAGCCGATGCCGGCATTGTTGACGAGCGCGTCGATCGGTCCGGCCGCCTGCACGGCGCGGACGATGCTGTCCCGGTCGGTCACGTCCAGCTGCAGCAGACGCAAGCGGTCCGATTGCGGCAGCAGGGTCTCGTCCGGCGTGCGCATGCTGGCAACGACGGACCAGCCCTGGTCAAGAAAATGGCGCGCGGTCTCAAGCCCGAAGCCCGAGGAACATCCTGTGATCATCACTGTGGTCATGGCAAACTCTCCTTGTTGCGGATGTTTTCTATATCGACAGAAATGGCCGAACTATCTATCATCAATAATGCCTCTTATTTTATCGAGAGTACGAAATGCCTGATCCGCTTTCCGAAGTGATATCGCTTTTGCGACCCACGGCGCCCTCTTCGAAAATCGCTCACGCCTCCGGACCCTTTCGGGTGCGACGCGACGATATGAGCGAGGTGTTCTATTGCCTGATGCTGTCCGGGAGGGCCTGCCTGGAGGTTGGCGGCAAGGCGCCCATCGAGCTGGCTGCGGGTGATTTTGTTCTCATCCCGGCCGCCGCCGCCTTTGCGTTCTCAAGCCTTGATCCTCCGCCCCAGCCCGGGCTCACCAGCCGTCCCGTTCTTTGCGAGGACGGGATCTTCCGGATCGGCCCGCCGGACGGGCCGGCAGACGTGCAGCAGCTGGTCGGCCATTGCAGCTTCTCGGGTCCCGATGCTGAGCTTCTGGTGTCGCTGCTGCCCGACATGGCTGTCGTGCGCGGCGATGACCGCCTTGCCGCCCTGGCCGGGCTGGTGCGCGACGAGGCGCGGGCGAACCGCCCGGCGCGGGACGTCGTGGTCGAGCACCTGTTGCAGGTTCTGCTGATCGAGGCGTTCCGGTCGACCACCTTGTCCGATGCCACACCCGGCCTGTGCCGCGGCCTGGCCGATCTGCGCATCGGCCCGGCCTTGCGCGCCATGCATGCCGCACCTGACCGGACCTGGACCCTGCCCAGTCTTGCCGGCGAGGCGGGGCTGTCCCGCTCGGCTTTCTTTACCCGTTTCAGCAGGGTCGTTGGCGTGGCGCCCATGGGTTACCTGTCGAACTGGCGGATGACGCTGGCCAAACACATGTTGCGTGCGGGCCATGGCAGCATTGCCGATATATCGGAAAAGACCGGCTATGGCTCGGTCAGCGCCTTCAGCACCGCCTTCGCCCGCCAGGTCGGCATTCCGCCGGTCCGTTACGCCAGAGGCGCTGCCGCCGGCTGATCCGACACCGACACGCAGCTCAAACCGACGGCAGCAGCGCGTCCATCTTCGGGCGGATCACTTTCTGCGGGCGGCCGGACTTGCCGATGGTGTGGCAGAGCAGGACCACCGGCAGCAGGCCGAAGCCGACGATCATCAGCGAGGGCAGGGCCGCCTGCTGCAGCCGTTCGTCCGAGGCCAGCCGGTAGGCCTGGACGGCGAGCGTGTCGAAGTTGAACGGCCGCATGATCAGCGTCGCGGGCAGTTCCTTCATCACGTCGACGAAGACGATGAGCAGCGCGGTCAGCAGGCTGGGCCTGAGCAGCGGCAGATGCACGTCGAACAGCATGCGTCCGGAGGTGCGGCCAAGGGTGCGGGCCGCGGCGTCGATATTGGGCTTGATCGCCGAAATGCCTGTGTCGAAGGCGCCAAGTGCTGCGGCGATGAACCGCACCATGTAGGCCACCACCAGGAGCCCGATGGAGCCGGTGAAGAACAATCCCGTGGAATAGTCGAAATTGGTCCTTGCCCAGGCGTCGACCATGTTGTCGAGCGCCGCGAAGGGGACCAGCAGTCCGACCGCGATGACGCCGCCCGGAACCGCGTAGCCGATGCCGGCGGCGGCGGCGGAAAACCGGGCGGCGAGGCTCGGCGCGATGCGGGCGCAAAAGCCGATGATGATTGCGCAGGCGACGGTGACGGCGGCGGTGATGGAGGCGAGCGTCAGCGAGTTCTGCACATAGCTGAGATAGCGCGGCGAAAACGGCGAGGCGCCGGCGCCGATCGCCATGTCGGCGAGCACCACCAGCGGAATCGCAAAGCCGATGGCCACCGGCAGCGCGCAGGCTGTGAAGGCCAGGCCCGCGCGCCAGCCGCGCAAGGGATGCCGCTCCATCGCCTCGAGCCGCGAGCCCGCGGGAAAGCGCTTGGCAGCCCCCCGCTGGGCGCGTTCCAGCAATGCGAAGGTCAGCGCCACGATCAGCAGGCACAGCGCCAGTTGCGAGGCCGCCATGCGGTCGCCCATCGAGAACCAGGCAGCATAGATGCCGGTGGAAAAGGTCTGCACGCCGAAATGCGCGACCGTGCCGAAATCGGCGATGGTCTCCATCAGCGCCAGAATCACGCCGCCGGCAATCGCCGGGCGCGCCATCGGCAGGCTGACGCGCCAGAACGCGGACCAGGGCGTGTGGCCCAGCGTCCGGGCGGCGAAATAGGCGGTCGGCGACTGCTTGAGGAAGGCCGCGCGGGCGAGCAGGTAGACGTAGGGGTAAAGCACGAAGATCAGCATCATGGCCGCGCCGCCGAGCGAGCGGACCTCCGGGAACCAGTAGTCCTGCGGCCCCCAGCCGGTGATGGTGCGGAGTGCGGACTGCACGGCGCCGGGGTGATCGAGCAGGTCCGTATAGGCATAGGCCAGCACATAGGCCGGAAACGCCAGCGGCAGCGCCAGCACGATCTCGAAGGTGCGGCGGAAGGGGAAGGAGCAGGTGGTGACCAGCCAGGCGGTGGCGGTGCCGACGATCGCGGTTCCGATACCCACCAGCACTACCAGTTCGACCGTGGTCCAGGCATAGCGCGGCAGCACCGTCGCCATCAGGCTGTTCCAGGTGTCAAGCGTGCCCGACGCCGCCGCGAACGCCACCGCGACGATCGGCGCGAGGCACAGCAGCGAGACGATCCAGGCGGCGATCTTGAGTGCGCGTTCGCCCACTGTGCGGCTCATCCCTCTCGCGTCCGGCGTCTGTCCGGTCTGACAGGCCGCCATGATCCGGGGGTCTCGCTGGTCCCGATTTCGGGGTTTGACAGCGCAACACGCCTCAGACAAAGATTGTGGAGTAAATCATACAGGTTTTAGCGTCAACTGGCGCAAGCAACCGGACCCGCGCATGATTGTCTGCCATTGCAACATTCTGTCGAAAGCCGAGATCGAGGCGGCGGTGGAGCAGCTGCTGGCCGACGATCCGTGGCGGCTGATCGTGCCCTCCACCGTCTATCACGCCATGCGGATCCGCGGTCGCTGCTGCGGCTGTTTTCCCGATGTGGTCGAGATCATCGGTGACGTGACGGCGCGGATACGGCCGGACCAGCGACGCGATGCCTCATGATGCAGTGTTGCGCCGCTTGGCGATTGACGCCGTCGCGGCCAATGCCTAAATCATGGGCCAGCCCGTTCAACACCGGCGCCGCCGAATGGCGTCGCGCCCGACTGCAGAGGCAGACGATCCCATGGATATCCGCTCGGTAACGCCCACCTATTCCGTCACAGGCCAGATCGAGGTCGAGGACCTTGCCGCCATCAAGGCTGCCGGCTTTCAATCGATCGTCTGCCACCGCCCCGATGACGAGGTCGCCGACCAGCCGAGCTTCGACAGCATCAGGCAGGCGGCCGAAGCCCTTGGCATCGAAGCCCGCCATATCCCGGTCGGGCCGATGGGCGTGACCGCCGACGCTGTGCGCGAGATGGTCGACGCCATCGAGGAAATGCCGTCGCCGATGCTCGGCTACTGCCGCTCGGGCGCCCGCTCCACGGCGATCTTCCAGCACACCGCGCATATGCGCGGCTGAGGCCGTCCTCGGCCCGAAGCCTGGCGCGCCGGTCTGATCGATCCGCGGCCAGGCACGCGGCTGCGGTTGCCGCGCGGGCGTTGGCGCCCGACAGACCTGCACGTTTTCGATCCCTTCCCCAGCCTCACGGTTTGCACGCGCCCGGCGGAACCTTTCCCGCCGCAGCGACGTTATGCTCTCGCCTCCCGGGATCTGTTCTCAAGACGGCCCGGGCCAACCATGTGACGAAAGGATCTCAAATGCGTGCGATCGGACTTTGGCTGCTCGGCGTTCCCATCTGGATCATCATCATTCTCGCCTTGTTCACCAGCTGGGTGTGAAGGCTGTCGGGGATCCAGGCGTCCCCTCAATGCAAAAAGGAGCCGAAACAATGAACGGAATTATCTATCTCGTCGGACTGGTCGTAGTCGTGCTGGCCATCTTGTCTTTCCTCGGACTGGGCTAGGATCTTATTCATGGCCAATATTGACGAAACACTGGTTGTCGCGCAGTCCGCTCCGCAGGATCATAGCTCCTATGTCGACTGGCCGGCCATTTTCGGCGGCATCGTGCTGGCTTCAGGGGTCTCTGTGGTGCTGATGAGCTTCGGCGCCGCCCTCGGACTCACCTTCACCGCCGTGACCGAGCGGCCCGACGCGCATCTGGTCGGCATGAGCGTCGGAGTCGCGCTGTGGTTCATCTGGGTTCAGGTCTCGAGCTTCATGGCCGGGGCCTATCTGACCGGGCGGCTGCGCAAGCGATTCCACGACAGCACGGCCCATGAGGTCGAAGTGCGCGACGGCGCCCATGGCCTGCTCGTCTGGGGCGGCGCCATCATCGTCGGCGCGCTGATCGCCGCAAGCGGTCTCGGCGCTGTCACCACCGCCGTCGGCACAACGGCCGGCGCCGCGGCAAGTGCCGTCGGCCAGGTGGCCACATCGGACGCCGCGAATGACGAGTACGGCTATTTCGCCGATTCGCTGCTGCGTCCGGCACCCTCCGCCGCCGGAACGACAGGCGCAGATGACCGCGGTGCGGTGACTGCGGAAGTGTTGCGGATCCTGTCAAACGCCGGATCGGACGAGGTCTCCGAAGATGACAGGGCCTATCTCGGCTCGATCGTGGCGGCCCGCACCGGACTTGGCCAGGAGGAAGCAACCGCACGCGTCGACAATGTGCTGACCGGCTATTACGAAGCCCGCGCCCAGGCCGCCGAAGCCGCTGACACGGCCCGCCGCGTCGGCATCATCTCGGCCTTCCTGATCGCCGCCTCGCTGCTGGTCAGCGGTGCCGGCTCCTACTGGGCCGCCACCGCCGGCGGTGCGCATCGCGACGAGCGCGTCGAGTTCGACCACATGTTCCGCCGCGTCGGCTGAACCGACCGAACGACAAGCAACAATGACAGGCGCGGGATGAAAGTCCCGCGCCTCTTCACGTTAGGGTCGGGGCGCGTGCGGGGTTTCGCCGGGGCCGCGGTGGCCGCGCCGGGCGCGGTGGCGGCGCTGCCATTTGAGAAATCCCAGATAGGCCAGTTGGGCTGCCTGGCGGATGAGCGGCGTGCGAAACAGGAACGCGCCCCATCGCAGGCCGGGCAGCTTGCCCCAGATGGCCGCGAAGGCATCGACGCCGATCTGCCAGGGACCGTCGCCATCGCGCGCATGAAACTTTCCGAGCAGATCCGCGCGGCTCTTGCCCGCGGGCAATTGCCGGTCGGTGAGCGCGACGATGTCGATCCAGTCAATCCTGCCCTGCCGGTCGATGCGGCTGTAGAGCGCCACCTCCTGGCGGCAGACAGGGCAATCGCCGTCGTACCAGACGGAGAGCGGGGAACGGGGGGCGGAACCGGGTCGGGTGCTGTTCATCGCCTCAAACTGGGGCTGTCGGCGCAAACAACAAGGCCCGGCCCGCAGATCCCGGGAATCGTCAGCCTTGCTTCGTCACGCCCGTCCCCGAGATCTGGTCCAATGTCCGCGTCGGGGTGATCGCCTGCTGGTCGAGCTTGATCTCGATGATCGCGGCCACGCCGCTTGCCCGGGCGCGCTCGAAGGCGGGAACGAAGTCCTCGGTCTTTTCCACGGTCTCGCCATGGCCGCCATAGGCGCGGGCCAGCGCCGCGAAATCCGGGTTGACCAGATCGGTTGCGCTGACCCGGCCGGGATAATCGCGCTCCTGATGCATGCGGATGGTGCCATACATGGAGTTGTTGACGACGATGACGATGATCGGCAGCCTGTGCTGGATGGCGGTGGCGAATTCCTGACCGTGCATCATGAAGCAGCCGTCGCCGGCGAAGGCCACCACCAGACGTTCGGGAAAGGCCTGCTTGGCGGCGACCGCGGCGGGCACGCCATATCCCATCGAGCCCGATGCGGGGGCCGCCTGGGTGGCGAATTTGCGGAAGCGGATGTAGCGGTGAACCCAGGTGGCGTAGTTGCCCGCGCCGTTGGTCAGGATCGCGTCCTCGGGCAGGTTGTCGCGCAGCCAGGTGATGATCGGGCCCATGTGCACGTCGCCGGGTCCGGTCTCGGGCGGGGTCGACCAGTGGAGATATTCCTCGTGCATGCGCGCCACCCGACCGGCGCGGATCGGCGTGACCTCGACATCGAGTTCCGCCAGCGCCTCGGCGAAGGAGGCGGGGTCGGCGTTGATGGCGAGCGCCGGGCGGTAGACCCGGCCGAGTTCGCCGCTGTCGGCATGGACATGGACCAGCGGCTGGCTCGGGAACGGCACATCGAGCAGGGTGTAGCCCGAGGACGGCATTTCCGAGAAGCGGCCGCCGACCAGCATCACGAGATCCGAGCTCGAGATTTCATGGGCGAGTGCGGGATTGATGCCGATGCCGACATCACCGGCATAGCAGGGATGGACATGGTCAAACAGCATCTGGCGGCGGAACGAGCAGCCGACCGGGATCTTCGCCCGCTCGGCGAAGTGCCGCATCTGCTCGACCGCCGCTTCGGTCCAGCGGGTGCCGCCGAGGATGAGGATCGGCCGCTCGGCCTTCGAGATCCGCTCGGCAAGATCCGCCATCTCGGCCTTGCCGGGGCGGTTGGCGGGAACCGGGTTGGGCAGGATCTCTGCCGGCGGATGCTTGACCACTTCGCGCAGCACATCTTCGGGCAATGCCAGCACAACCGGACCGGGGCGGCCGGACATCGCCACCGAGAAGGCGCGGTTGACGAATTCGGGTATGCGCGCCGGATCGTCAATCTCGCCGACCCATTTGGCGAATTCGGTAAAGGCCCGGCGGTACTCGACCTCCTGGAATGCCTCGCGCTCGCGGGCGTCGCGCTGGACCTGGCCGATGAACAGGATCATCGGGATCGAATCCTGGCGGGCGATGTGGAGGCCCGCCGCGGCATTGGTGGCGCCGGGGCCGCGGGTGACGAAGCAGATGCCGGGCTTGCCGGTGAGACGGCCCCAGGCGTCCGCCATCATCGCCGCCCCGCCTTCCTGGCGGCAGACAGTGACGCCGACGCCGGAATCGACCAGCGCGTCGAGGACCGCGAGATAGCTTTCGCCGGGCACGCAATAGAGACGTTCGACGCCATTGGCCTTGAGGGTGTCGACAATCAGCTGGCCGCCGGTTTTCATGTGCGTGGTCCTTTGGATTTGATGGATGCAAGTTCGCTGAGCACCTCGTCGGTGTGCTCGCCCAGCCGCGGGCTGGGCCGGTCGTATTGCAGCGGCGAGGCTGGGAGCTTTATCGGCGCGCGCACCGAGGGGATTTGGGTTCCGGCCTTGTCGGTGAGATCCATCCGGAGCCCGCGTGCGATCGCCTGCGGATCGGCGAACATCTCGGCGATGTCGTTAATCGGCCCGGCGGGCACGGCATTGGCCTCGCAGGCGGCCAGCATGTCGGCCTTTGTCCATTTGGCCATCTCGGCAATGATTTCGGCGCGCAGCCGGGTCCGATGGGTGACGCGGGAGGGATTGGTCTGGAAGTCCGGATCGGCGCCCAGCGCCTCAGCGCCCAAGAGCTTGCAGAAGCGCTGGAACTGGCCGTCATTGCCGACCGCGATGATGACATGGCCGTCAGACACGGGGAACACCTCGTAGGGCGCGATGTTCATGTGGGCGTTGCCCATCTGCACCGGGGCTGTGCCCGAGACGAGATAGTTGAGGTTCTGGTTGCCCAGGATCCCGGCCTGGGTGTCAAACAGCGCCATGTCGATCATCTGGCCTTCGCCGGACTTCTCGGCATGGCGAAGTGCGGCCTGGATGGCGATGACCGAATAGAGCCCGGTGAAGATGTCGGAGATGGCGACGCCGGCCTTCTGCGGCTCGCGGCCGGGCTCACCGGTGATCGACATCATGCCGGCCATGGCCTGGATGATGAAATCATAGCCGGCGCGCGGCGCGTAGGGGCCGGTCTGGCCGAAGCCGGTGATCGAGCAATAGACCAGAGCCGGATTGGCCTCTTTGAGGCTGTCGTAATCGAGGCCGTATTTTCTGAGGCCTCCCACCTTGAAATTCTCGATCACCACATCGGCGGTGGCAATCAGATCGCGAACGGCCTGGGCACCCTCAGCGCTGGCAATATCGAGCGTGATCGAACGTTTGCCGCGGTTGGTGGAGTGATAATAGGCCGCCGACAGGTTCTCGCCATCGGCGCCGGTGACGAAGGGCGGGCCCCAGCGGCGGGTGTCGTCGCCGCCCTCGGGGTGCTCGATCTTGATCACGTCGGCGCCGAGGTCGGCGAGCAGTTGCCCGGCCCAGGGACCGGCGAGGATGCGGGCGAGCTCGATCACCCGGACACCCTTGAGCGGCGCATCAGCCATGATCCGCGACCTCCCCGGCCGGCGCGGCACGGACGGACCGTGACAGGTGTTGGAGCGAGAGGGGGTGAGCGTGCATGGGCGGGATTCCAGTTTGGACTGCTGATAGCAGAAACGCCTCGGACCTGTCACGTCGGGCGCGCGGTCGCGGGACCTTGTTGCGGCACCGGCTCATGGCCTGGCGGCGGCGGGCAGGACGGTGTCGAGCCAGACGGCGAAATTCGCCATTGACTGCTCGCGGTTGATCTCGTTGAGCGTCTCGTGCCGGGTCTCGGGCAGGATCTGCAGCGTCACATCGGTAAGTCCGGCCTTGCGCATCCGGGCCTCAATCCATCTGACCGCCTCGCCCTTGTCGGTGGCGGGATCCTGCGCGCCGCCGATCAGGTGCACGGGCAGCGCGTGCGGCAATTTCGCCAGGTTTTCCACCCGGCCGCCGGCGTAGATCAACTCGAACACATCCCGCCACAGGCTCACCGTGGCGTCCCAGCCGCAGAGCGGATCGGCAATGTAGAGGTCGACCTCGGCTTGATCACGGCTGAGCCAGTCAAAGTCGGTGCGGCGGTCCGGCATGGCCTTGGCCCAGGCCTGGAAGGTGAGTTTGGGCAGCATCGCGCTCGGCGTGTCCGAGCCCTTGAAGAAGGCCTCGACGGCGAGAATCGCCTGCCCGGCTCGGCCGGCAATGCCGGCGTTGAAATTGGAGTTCCACACCGCGAGTGCAGCGCTGGCGCCCGGATGCGCCTCCGCGAAATTCAATGCGAGCAGGCCGCCCATGGAGTGCCCGAGCGTGACCACCGGCAGGCCCGGATGGCGCTCGGCGATCACCGCGTGGACGGCGGCGACATCGGCGATCACCTTCGACGCGCCGTCCTTGGCCGCGAAAGCGCCGGGGATCGAACCGGGGGCGCGGGTTGCGCCATGGCCGCGGTGATCATGGGCGTAGACCTCGTAGCCGCGGGCGGCGAGGAACCGGGCAAATCGCGCGTAGCGGGCGGCGTGTTCGGCCAGGCCGTGATTGATCTGAACGATGCCGCGGGCAGGGCCTTGCGATGGCATGTGGCGGACGGCGAGATCGGCGCCGGTGGGGCTCGACAGGGTGAAGGGGGAGAAATCGGTCATGGCCCATTGGCCATGGCGGAGGAGCGAAAATCAAGCGGTTTTGGGCATGTTTGTCCCGGCGACGGCGTCCGTCCCCTGCAATCGGCGGCTTGCCCTTGCTTGAAAAATCGTTAGGTGAAGGGCAACAAGCCATGGAGTGCCGACATTTGAGCGACCTGACCCTGACCCAAGCCATCGACAACATCTATCTGTCGATCAAGAACGACAACGAGGAACTGGACACGCATATTGCGGCGCTCAAGGCGGCCATGGCGCGCGAAGGCGTCAAGGAAGCCGTTTTCGACCCCTCCAGGCTGGCGCAGTCCAATCGCCAGGGCCGCAAGGTGATGCAGTCCTATTTCCGCCAGAAGGGCGTGAAGGTCAGTTTCTCGGCCTGACGCCCACGGCCTTCGCCACAGCCTGAGGCGCGGGCGGCCCGCCCCGATGACCGACCGGGCAGACGCCACCATTTCACTCAAGACTTTCTTTCTCCGGTGCATTGGCTAATGTCTCCGGCAGGGAAGCCGTGACGGTTGTTCTTCCGTCCGGGGACACGGGGGTGGCGCCAGGTGAGTCATGAAGATCCGATGGATGCCGGTGACCTGGATGCGATGCTCGGCGATGACGAGCGCGGATCGCCGGTCCTGAACAGCACGCCCGCGCGGGATTGGCGCTATCGCGGCGGATCGGCGATGCTGGTGTTCATCATCGGCGTCGCCTGCGGCATTCCGGTGGCGATCTTCATGCCCGGCTTTCTTACCGATCATGGCTCGGTGGTGCTCGGCATCGTGCTCGGGGCCTTCCTTTTCGTCACGGTCGTGCTGTCGCTGATCTTCGTGTTCCGGCAGCCGCTGTGGCGCTGGGTTTTCCAGCGGACCGAAATCGAGGTCACACGCTTCGCCGGCCCGCTTGCCGACGTGGCGCGGTATGCGGCGGGCCAGCGGGTCGAGGAAGCCACGGAAGCGGCGCGAAACTTCGCCGAGATCGCGCTGGCGCGCTATGCCTGGGTGACCACACGGCGCTGGCTGGTGGCCTCGATCACCGGGCTGATTGCGGCGATGGCGGCGCTGGCGGGCTCGGCGCTTCTGTTCGAGCAGAACAAGCTCTTGAGGGCCCAATCCGAGCTGCTGGTCGAGCAGAACCAGCGCATCGTTTTCCAGAACGCGCTGATCGACACCCAGATCGAACTGGCGGAAGCCGAGCGCAGCGCCCAGATCGGTCCGGAAGTGGTCGAGATCGGCGCGCTGATCGGCGCCGAGCGGCAGCAATTCCTCGATGGGGGCGGCGATATCGACGATTTCGGCCTGTCCGACCTCACAAGTTCGACGCGCGGGCGCATCGTCGCCGCCAGCCTGGTGGCGCGGCCGTACCGGTACCTGTCGCCGTCGAGCGCCAATCCGCGCAATTCCGACGGGCTGATTCGCACGGCCCTTGCCCGCCGGCCCGACGCATTGGCCAACCCCGCGGTGCTCGACAACGGCCCCGCGCGGCGCGAGGCCGAGCGCCTGGTCGACCGGGCGGTGAGCCCGGAACGCGGCGATCTTCTGACCATGCTGACGGCCAACTCCATCCTCGACACCGAGGCGCTGACAGCTCTGGGCGCGGATTTTTCCCATGCGGAGTTCCGCCGCGAGCTGGCGGGCGGGCTGTCCATGCGGCATGCGCGGCTGGCCTATGCGGATTTCTCCTGGACCCGGATGGTCAATTGCCGCTTCGGCGCGGCGCAGCTCGATCTCGCGCGAATCGAGAACGCGGTGGTGCGCGGCTCGGACTTCTCTTCGCTGCCGGCAAGCGAGGTGGGAGACCTGTTCTCCGCCGGCGATTTCGACTTCCTGCCCACCAGCATGGCCGGGGTCAGCTTCAGGAACAGCGTGATCCACGACACGCGCTTCGCCCGCATCAACGCCATCGCGCCGGTGTTCGAGAACGCGGTGGTGGCGATGGCCGATTTCTCCGGCGCGTCGTTGGGGGCGGCGAGCTTTCGCGGCGCGATGATCATCGACAGCCGCTTCGATGGCGCGAGCCTGCTGTCGATGGATCTCGACGGCGCCATCGTGTTCGACCAGACATTTCTCGAACAGCTCAGGCAGGCGGCGGCGCCAGGCAGTTTCGTCGCCGAGCGCTGGCGGCTCTCGGCCATACCCGCGGGTGAGGTGGCCGAGCATCCGGGCTATATCGAGATGACCAACCATGTGCCCGAAGCCGCCTATGCCGGCGTTCAGGCCTGGCGGATCAGCCGGGTCGAGTAGCGGGCGGCTCGATCTGCTGGGGAGTGCGGGCCTCTGTCATTGCCCTCGCCGCCCATTTCGCATAGACAGCGGGCAATCATCCAATTCATGTCTGGAGCGCATCGTGGCACGGCAGTTCATCTATCACATGGCAGGGCTCAACAAGTCCTATGGCGCCAAGAAGATCCTCGAAAACATCCATCTCTCGTTCTACCCGGACGCCAAGATCGGTATCCTGGGCCCCAACGGCGCCGGCAAGTCGACGGTGCTCAAGGTCATGGCCGGGCTCGACACCGAGTTCACCGGCGAAGCCTGGCTGGCCGAGGGCGCCACGCTCGGCTACCTGCCGCAGGAGCCGCAGCTCGACGAGGCCCTCAACGTGCTGGGCAACGTCATGCAGGGCGTGGCCGAGAAGCAGGCGATCCTCGACCGCTACAACGAACTGATGATGAACTATTCCGACGAGACCGCCGACGAGGGCGCGAAACTCCAGGACATCATCGACGCGCAGAACCTGTGGGATCTGGACAGCCAGGTGGAAATGGCGATGGAAGCACTGCGCTGCCCGCCGCCTGAGGCTTCCGTCGACGCGCTGTCGGGCGGCGAGAAGCGCCGCGTGGCGCTGTGCGCCTTGCTGCTCAGGCAGCCCGACCTCTTGCTGCTCGACGAGCCGACCAACCATCTCGACGCCGAAAGCATCGCCTGGCTTGAAAAGCATTTGCGCGAATATCCCGGCGCCGTGATCATGATCACCCATGACCGCTACTTCCTCGACAACGTCACCGGATGGATCCTCGAGCTCGACCGCGGCAAGGGCATTCCCTACGAGGGCAACTACACCGCCTATCTGGAAGCCAAGGCCAAGCGGATGAAGCAGGAAGGCCGCGAGGACGCCTCCCGGCAGAAGTCGATCAGCCGCGAACAGGAATGGATCGCGTCGTCGCCGAAAGCCCGCCAGGCCAAGTCCAAGGCGCGTATCCGGGCCTTCGACGAACTGGTCAAATCGGCCGCCGACCGGCGCCCGGGCGAGGCGCAGATCATCATTCCGACCGGCGAGCGGCTCGGCAACCAGGTGATCGACGTCGAGGGGATCTCCAAGGCCTATGGCGACCGGCTCTTAATCGACGATCTGACGTTCAAGCTGCCGCCCGGCGGCATTGTCGGCGTGATCGGCCCCAACGGCGCCGGCAAGACCACGCTGTTCCGGATGATCACCGGCCAGGAGCAGCCCGATTCCGGGACGGTCACGGTGGGCGATTCCGTGCATCTCTCCTATGTCGACCAGAGCCGCGATTCGCTCGATGGCTCCAAAACGGTCTGGGAGGAAATCTCCGGCGGCAACGACATCGTCAAGCTCGGCAAGCACGAGATGAACTCCCGCGCCTATTGCTCGACCTTCAACTTCAAGGGCGGCGACCAGCAGCAGAAGGTGGGCACGCTCTCGGGCGGCCAGCGCAACCGGGTGCATCTGGCGAAGCTTCTCAAATCCGGCGGCAACGTGCTGCTGCTCGACGAACCGACCAACGACCTCGACACCGAAACGCTCGGCGCGCTCGAAGAAGCGCTCGAAAACTTCGCCGGCTGCGCCGTCATCATCTCGCATGACCGCATGTTCCTCGACCGTCTGGCCACCCATATCCTGGCGTTTGAGGGCGACAGCCATGTCGAATGGTTCGAGGGCAATTTCGAGGATTACGAGCAGGACAAGATCCGCCGGCTCGGCGCGGATTCGGTCAATCCGAAGCGGGTGACCTACAAGCCGTTGACAAGATAGGCTAAAAAATATTTCCCGGGTGTGGAACTTTTTTGTTTCTGTCGCGTTCAGCCGACGGGGTCATATCCGGGGGTATCCGTCTTGACGATGAAGAATGTTGGCAGCCCGATCGATTTCGACGAGCTGTTTGATGTGTTGCCGAGTCCGCACATGGTGCTCGACCGCGACTATTGCTACGTTGCGGTCAACAAGGCTTATGAACAGGTCGTCATGCGATGTCGCGACGACCTGATCGGTCGAAACCTGTTCGACCTGTTTCCCAATGACGGCGAGAGCGGCCGGCGCCTGCGGGACTCCTTTGACCGTGTCTTCGAGACTGGCGATTCCGATACGCTCGCCTACATTCCCTATGACATTCCGCGGCCGCCGGAAAAGGGTGGCGGCATGGAGCAGCGCTACTGGACCGCCGTGCACACGCCTGTCTTCGGCGGGGACGGCGCCGACACTCTTCTGATGCAGAACACCGTCGATGTCACCGATATCGTCAGGTTGCGCCAGGCGGCCAGTCTGCCGTTTCGACGGGGCGAGACGCAGTTGCTGGAGCGCGCCCGCGCGGCCGAGGAGCAGCACAAGGCGCTCCTGTCGGAGAGCGCCGAGTTTCGGCGGCTGTTTCAGATGGCGCCTGGCTTTTTTGCGGTTCTCTCCGGTCCGGAGCACGTCTTCACCTTTGCCAACGAGGCCTATATGCGCCTCGTCGGCGAGCGCCAGTTGATCGGCCGGAGCGTCCGCGAGGCAATACCGGAAGTCGGCGAGCAGGGGATCCTGGACCTTCTCGACGAGGTCTACAGCACAGGCAAGCAATACCAGGCTGAAGCAAGGCGCGTCATGATCCGTAATCCGGGGTCCGACCAGTTGCAGGAGACATTCCTGGATTTCTCCTATGACGCCATCCGCGACAGCGAAGGCAATGTCACCGGCGTCTTCGTGCAGGGAAGCGACCGAAGCGAGGATGTGAAGCGACAGCACCGTCAACGTCTTTTGCTTGCGGAGCTGAACCACCGCGTCAAGAACACGCTGGCAGCCGTGCAGTCCATCGTCGCACAGACCCTGCGCTCGGCGCCCGATCCCATGACCGCGAAGCGCGACATCGCGGCCCGGCTCGGGGCGCTCTCCAAGGCGCATGACCTGCTGAGCGTGCAGGAGTGGGCCAGCGCCGATCTCGCCGAAATCATCGGGCAGGCGGTGGCGGTGTTCGATTCCAGGCGCGTCAGTCTCGACGGGCAGAGCTTCACCCTGTCGCCAAGGGCCTCGATCTCGCTTGCCATGCTGGTTCACGAACTCTCGACCAATGCTGTCAAATATGGCGCCCTGAGCAGCGAAACCGGACGTGTGGCCATCGACTGGCACGAGCAGCCGGACGGAAATCTCAATTTCACCTGGCGGGAATCGGGTGGTCCGCCGGCCGTTCGACCGGAGCGGAAGGGCTTTGGCACCCGCCTGATCGAAAGCATCGTCTCGGGCGAGTTCGGCGGTACTTATGAACCTTCCTTCTGCGAACAGGGGTTCTCGTGTAGCGTTATCCTTGATGCCGGCCAATTGCTCGACGAGAAAGCTCCCAAATGAATGCTGACAAGCCGAAATCGATGTCCGTCCTCGTGGTCGAGGATGAAAGTCTCATTGCCATGAACCTTGAAATGATACTGGAGGATCTCGGCCACTCCGTGATCGGCCCGGTGATGACCCTGGCGGATCTGGAGAAGGTTCTGGACAGCGACTTCCAGGCGGATGCGGCTATCCTCGATGTGAACATCGCCGGCGAGCGGATCTTTCCCTATGCCCGTAGGCTGGCCGATCTCGGCGTTCCGATTCTGTTCGCAAGCGGATACGGCCCGACCGGCATCGCCGATGACCTTGCCCATCACCCGGTTGTGCCCAAGCCCTATACCGAGCAGGAAATCGCCGGCATGCTTGATGTCATCTGCCCGCCTGAAGCGGCACAGACTGCATGATACCGTAGAGGAACGGGACGTCGCGTTCTGACACTCATGGGGCGATGGCGGGTGCAAGCGCAGGCGTGCCTGGCCGCTCTCGTCGCCGCATCCGGCCCGGGCGGAGGAGGCGCTGATCGGCTGCAGCCGGGTTGCCGGTTGCAAGTTGACTTTGCGGTCCCGGGCGGGTTCAACGGCCGCGTAATTCTTGAACGAGGGCAGATCCCATGACCACCATTCTCATCACCGGCACGGGCCGCGGCATCGGGCTGGAGCTTGCCAGGCAGGCATTGGCCAGGGGCTGGACGGTCTATGGCTCGGCGCGCAGCGAGGTCACGGACAAGGCCGCGCATATCTGCGATCATCCGCAGTTCCATGATCTCAGGTTCGATGTCACCGACCACGAAGCGGTGCGCGCGGCGGCGGCGGATATCGTCGGGCCTATCGACATCCTGATCAACAATGCCGGGATCATCGGGCCGGAGCGGCAGGGGACGCTCGACATGGATTTCGACGGCTTTGCCCGGACGCTCGCCGTCAACACGCTGGCGCCGCTGGCGGTGGCGCAGGCCTTCCTGTCGCACCTCAAGCGCAGCGAGAGCCCCAGAATTCTCACTGTGTCCTCGCAGATGGGACGGATGTCCTACGCCAAGTCCGACCATATCGCCTACCGGGCGTCGAAGGCGGCGGTGAACAAGGTGATGCAGGGGCTGGCCACCGATCTTGCGCCGCAGGGCGTGGCGGTGGCGCTGGTCCATCCGGGCTGGGTCAGGACCGACATGGGCGGGCAGGGGGCCGATATCGCGCCGGCCGAGAGTGCCGGCGGCATTCTCGCGTTGGCCGAGGGCCTGACGCTCGAGGGCGCCGGGCAGTTCTATAATTGGGACGGGTCGGCGGCCGAGTGGTGAGGTTCCCGGGGCCTGGCAGGCGGATCAGAGAACGGCGCGAAACACCGCTGCAATCTGGTTCGTGGTCGGCTTCGGGCCCTGGCCGGTGGCGTACATCAGGCTGATGCCGTCAATCAGCCCGGCACAGGTTTCGATCGGCATTTCGGTGCGGCCTTCGGAAATCAGGCGCAGGAAAAATTCGACGGGCCGCCGGGCCGCTGCGGTCAGAAGGTCTCCCACATCCTTGAGTTCGGGGCGCCGCGAGGCCGCCAGGGTGAGCTCCATGCGCGCAAGAAACAGATCGCGCGCCGAGTCCGCGTAGGACACGACTTCGCCGGCGACATAGTCCACCGCCGCATCGACACCCTGCCTTGCGGCAATGTCGGCGAACCCGACCTGAAGCTCGTCGCAGTCCTTTTCCAGAAGCGCCGCCAGATGGCGGGAAGCCTCGACGAGGAGGGTCTCCTTCTTCGGAAAATAATAGGTGGAGGAGCCCTGCGGCAGGCCTGCGGCCTCGTCGATGGCGCGGTGCGTCACCCCGTCAAGCCCGCGGCTCGCCAGGAGCCTGATAACCGTATCCAGGATGAGCGTGCGCCGCGCCTGCTTTGTGCTTGACATGGGAAACCTTATTTCGTAGCAAAAAACTCTACGTATGTAGAGACAATCAGATCACAGTAAGGAAGTCCTATGACACAGATGATCACCCGTTTGAACCCTCCCTCATTGCCGGATGCCGGGGCGCTGGGCTATTCGCAGATCTCCATCGTCGAACCCGGGCGCATGGCTTTCGTCTCGGGCCAGGTGGCCGCAAGGCCGAGCGGCGAGCCGGCGCCGGCCAGTCTGGTCGAGCAAGCCGGGATCGTCATCTCCAATGCCAGGGCTGCGCTGGACGCCATTGGCGCAACACCGCATGACATCGCCATTTTGCGGGCCTATGTTGTCGATCTCACGCCGGAACGTCTGGAGCAAATCATGCCGCCCTTGCTGGCCATGCTTGACGGCGCCCAGCCGAGCATCACTGGGATCGGCGTGGCAGCCCTTGCCGGACCGGACCTGCAAATGGAAATGGAGATGACGGTCAGGCTTCCCGACTGAGCTTGCCGCTTGCTGCCGCCCGAACCTCACTCGATCCGGCAGCAGAACGGAAAGAACGGCGCGCTCAGCCCCGGCGCGCCGGTGGGCGTGAAGGTGAAGTCGCTGACCCGATCGCTCTCGTCGGTGCAGCCGCCGGGCGTGTAGGCGATTGTGCCGGTGACCGGATGGCTGGTTTCAAGCTGCCAGGGGTCTTGCGTTGCGAAGCTTACACTGCCCGGCGTGGACTGGATGCCGTCGCCGGAGAAGGCGTCGATGAAAGCCGAGCTCATCTGGCCGTCGCAGCTGAGCTGCAGCGCCCAGTTCGGCTCGAAGCCGGAGCAGATCATGGTCTGGCCGGGTTCGATGAGGCCGTTGCAGGACAGGTCGGCGGCGAGCGAGGCCAAGGGATGGCTCAGCGTGAGGGCGAGAGCCAGGCACAGCGGCCTGCTGCGGGAAATTGCATGGGCAAACATCATCAGTGATCTCCCTGATCAGCGGTGTCAGCTCCCCGAGAGCCGAGATTATCACACTCTTGCGGAAAGGTGAATTGACCTCGCCAGCCAGGGTTGCGGCAATGGCTTCGCAATGGGACTCGACTGTCACAGCCCTGTTATCTGGCCCCGCTATGGCTCGCCAAGTATTTCCCGACCATGACTGGAGTTGCCCCATGAACCGCATGATTCCGCTGTCGCTTGGCCTTGTCGCCTCGCTCGTCCTCCTCGCCGGCCCGGCCCGCGCCGTCGAAGGCACGCTGACGCTTTACACCAGCCAGCCCAACACCGATGCGCAACAGTCGGTCGACGCCTTCATGAAGGCCTATCCGGACGTGACGGTGACCTTTGTGCGTGACGGCACAACCAAGATCATGGCCAAGCTCGAGGCCGAACTCGCCGCCGGCGTGACCCCCGCCGACGTGCTGCTGATTGCCGACAGCGTCACCATGGAAGGCCTGAAGGGCCGCGACTTGCTGATGGCGCATGCGGACGCCGACATTTCGGCCTATGCCGAGGGCGTCCACGACGCCGACAAGATGTGGTTCGGCACCAAGCTGATCACCACCGGCATCATGTACAACACCGCAGCCACCATGATCCCGGCATCCTGGGAAGACCTGCTCAAGGACGAGGCCAAGGGCCAGGTGGCGATGCCGTCGCCGCTCACTTCTGGCGCGGCGCTGATCCACACCGCCACGCTGGTCGGCAATCTTGATGCCGGCTGGGGCTATTACGAAGACCTGGCCACCAACGGCGCGCAAGCCTCGGGCGGCAATGGCGGCGTGCTCAAGCAGGTTGCCGGCGGCGAGAAGCTCTATGGCATGGTCGTCGACTTCCTGCCGATCCGCGAGAAGGCAAAGGGCGCGCCGGTCGAGTTCGTGTTCCCCGAAGAAGGCGTCTCGGCGATTTCCGAGCCGGTGGCGATCCTGGCTTCCACCCAGAACGCCGATGCCGCCAAGGCCTTCGTCGATTTCCTGATCTCGAAGGAAGGCCAGGAACTGGCGCTGAGCCAGGGCTATCTGCCGGCCCATCCGGACGTTGCCGTTCCCGAAGGCTTTCCGGACCGCTCGACGATCAAGGTGATGCCGTTCGACGCCGCCAAGGCGCTGGCGGAAGCCGAGGCCAACACTGCCCGCTTCGCCGAAATCTTCCGCCAGTAAAGCCGCGGTGACAGTTACCACGATTGCGGGTCCGCGTCTGAAATGGCGCGGACCTTCCACCGGCTGGCGGCAGCGCGAGGGCAGGGGCCTGACGCTGGCGCTGGCCATATTCATTGTTCTGTTCTCCGTCATGCCTGTGGGCCGCCTGATCGTCACAGCGTTCGAAGGCGGCGTGGTTGCATTCTGGCAGGTGATTGATGCGCCCGACGTGTGGCGCGCTTCGCGCAACACGCTGGTGGTGGCGCTCGGCTCGGGAGGGCTGGCGATGCTGATCGGCGTCAGCTTCGCGCTGATCCTGTCGGTGACCAATCTTCGCGCCCGCACGGCGCTTGCCTTCATCATGGTGCTGTCGCTGATGATCGCGCCGCAGATTTCGGCGCTCGCGTTCAAGACGCTGGCGGGTCCCGCCTCGCCGCTGCTCAAGCTCATCGGCCTCGCGCCATCGCCCGGGACGCCCAATCCGATGCTCGGGCAGTTCGGCATCATCCTGGTGATGGGGCTGCACCATGCGCCGCTGGTGGCCATCACGCTCGCCTCGGGGCTTGCCTCGATTCCGCGGCCGCTGATCGAGGCGGCGCGGCTCGAGGGCGCCAGTCCGTGGCAGGTGGTGCGCTACATCATGCTGCCGCTGCTCAAGCCGTTCCTGCTGATCGCCGCACTGCTGGTGTTTGTCGCAGGCACCGGCAATTTCGGCATCCCGGCGCTGCTCGGCCTGCCGGTGGGCTACGTGACGCTGCCGACGCTTCTGTTCCGCAAGCTCGCGAGCTTCGGGCCGGGCGCGATCAATGATGCGGCGGCGATCTCGGTGCTGATTGCGGCGATCGCCTGTACCGGCGTCATTGCAGCCGGCCTGGTTCTGGCGCGCGCGCAGAACCGGCTCGAAAGCGACCACCGGCTGGAGCCGTTCTGGGATCTCGGGCGCTGGCGACCGGTGATGGAAATCGCCGTCTGGGGCTTTGTCGCGCTCGCCATCCTGTTGCCGCTGGCCTCGCTTGTGGCCACCTCGGTAGTGCCGGCCTATGGCGTGCGGCTGTCGCTCGACACCGTCACGCTCAGGCAATATGCCGAAGTGCTGTTCCGCCAGGACCTGACCGTCCGGGCGTTCCGCAACTCGTTGATGCTGGCGGGCGGAGCGGCGATCAGCCTGGCGGTGATCGCGCTGGTCTCGGCCTATGTGCTGGACCGGGTCAAGCCAAAAGCGCGCGCCGCGGCTTTCGCGCTGATCGAACTGCCCTATGCGGTGCCCGGCATCGTGCTGGCGATTGCCTGCATCCTCCTGTTCATCAAACCGCTGCCGCTGGTTGGCGTGTCGATCTACGCCACGCCCTGGATCATCCTGTTTGCCTATCACGCGCGGTTTTATGCGATTGCGCTGAAACCCGTGCTGGCGGCGATGGCGACGCTCGACGATGCGGTGCAGGAAGCGGCGGTATGCGACGGGGTCGGGCTCTATCACCGGCTGCGCCACATCGTGGCTCCGCTGGTGTTTCCGGCGGTGTTCGCCGGCATGCTGATGGTGTTCCTGCTGGCCTTCAACGAGTTGACCGTGTCGGCGCTGTTGTGGTCGGCCGGCACCGAGACGCTGGGCGTGGCGCTGCTCAGCCTCGAGGATTCGGGGCTTGGCGCGGAAGCAGCCGCCGTGGCGGTGGCGGCAACGCTTCTGGTGCTGGCGCTGATGCTGGTCATGCAGATGATGGCGCGGCGGCTGCCGCCCGACGCGCTGCCCTGGCAGGGACTGGCGGGGCCGGCAAAGGCGGCGGGCTCAGCGCCGACCCGGCGCGGGTAATTCCGGGTTCAGGTTTTTTGATTGGTTCATCAGCGAGGTATTGGGTATGTCTTGGGCTTAAATATGTGCCTGCCTGGAGCCAGAGATGACCCTGCCTATGTTTCCCGACCTTGCGCCCGCGCTGCCGGAAATCATGCCTGCGCGGCGGATCAAGGGCGAGGTGTCGGCGGTGCTAGCGGCGCTTGGCGGCGATTTTCCGACCGGCGACGTGGCTGAGCTCTCCGTGAGTTTTGATGGAATCGAGGGCGACTATCACGCCGGGCCGACCCGCAAATCGGGCGGTCGCGAGCCGTGGTATCCGCGCGGCACCGAGATCCGCAACGAGCGGCAGGTGTCGATCGTGGCGGAAGATGAACTGGCGCTTGCGGCGGGCGAGATGGGGATCACGCGCATCGAGCCGGCCTGGATCGGCGCCAATCTGGTGATCGCCGGAATTCCGATGCTCACAATGCTGCCGCCGCGCACGCAATTGTTCTTCGAAGGCGGGGTGACGCTCCGGATCGACGGCGACAATGCGCCCTGCCGCCTTGCCGGCGCGTCGATCGCCAGGCATTACCCGGAGATGGACCAGACCGCACTGGCGCTGCATTTCGTCAAGGCCGCCAAGCGGCGCCGCGGTGTTGTCGCCTGGGTGGAAAAGCCCGGCCTGATCAGCAAGGGCGAGAAGATCACCGCGCATATCTGGGAACAGTGGATCTATCCGGCCGCGTGAGCGTGGCCTGATCGCTGTGACACCCCTGTTGCGCCGCAGCAGGGCTTTTCCGGAATTATGTAGCAAATGCCATAAACGCAGCTATGCCGGAAAAGACCAGAATGCGGAAAGCGGCAACGCATACATATTCTGTCCCAAGGAGAGTAATCGGTCCCCCATGTAGACCACAATTCCAATTACGTTCCAGGTCTTACCCGGTCCGTCGTCTCTGAACCACCTCAGATGTCGAAAATCGCTATCTTCGACCGCTGTAGAAGTCTTCATTTCAAAACCGACAATCGTTCGGTCTGCCTCGGCAATTATGTCGATCTCACGTCCTTTGTCATACCGCCAATGATAAATTCGCCATTCTTGTTTTTGGAATGGGAGGCGTAAAATTGGTAATAGAGGACGCGAGAATTTGGTATTAGGAAGGGCTCGGAACTGACATTTGCCCAGCGAGAAACTGCCATTGAAAGAATGCAATAGTGGGCCGTAGGTCTTTGGTGGCATTTGCTACATAAGTCCGGGCTTTTCTGCGCCGGACGTGTCGTGTGAAGACAAAGCGACAATATGTTTCGCCAAAGCGACATTGCCCTTGCCTCATGCTCCAGAATGACATAAACATATCTTTATATCATTTTCGAGGTTGTGAATGCTGTCCCTGTCTCCCCTTACCCTGGAAGAATGCGTCGAAGTCCTCAAGGCTGCGGGCGAGCCGACGCGGTTGCGGCTGATCGCGCTGTTGAGCCAGGGCGATCTGACGGTGAGCGAGATGACCGAGGTGCTGGGCCAGTCGCAGCCGCGGATCTCGCGCCATCTCAAGCTGCTGGGCGAGGCCGGGCTGGTGGAGCGCTACCAGGAAGGCGCCTGGGCCTATTTCCGGATGACGCGCGACGGGGTGCGGGCCAGGCTGATGCAGCACGCGCTCAGCGCCACCTCGCAAGGGGACGCGCATCTGGCGCGCGACGGCGAGCGCCTGGCGACCGTCAAGCAGGCGCGCGCCAGCCGCGCCGAGGCCTATTTCTCCGCCAATGCGCAGAGCTGGAACGATTTGAGAAACCGGCATGTCGCCGATGAGAAGGTCGAGGCCGAGATTCTCGAGCTGATCGGCCGGACGCCGTTTGACGGGCTTCTCGATCTCGGCACGGGAACCGGGCGCATGCTCGAACTGCTGGCCGACCGCTACCGCCGCGCCATCGGCATCGATTCGAGCCGCAACATGCTCTCCATTGCCCGCGCGCAGCTCGACGAGGCCGGCATCACTCATGCCTCGGTGCGCCAGGGCGACATTCTCAACCTGCCGGTCGACCGGGAAAGCTTCGACGTGGTGACCATTCACCAGGTGCTGCATTTCCTGCACGATCCGCTGCCGGCGATCACCGAAGCCGCCCGCATGCTCCGCCCCGGCGGCCGTGTCGTGGTGGTCGATTTCGCGCCGCATGATCACGAGGAATTGCGGATCGAGCACGCCCATGCCCGGCTTGGCTTCAGCCAGCAACAGGTTGCCGACTGGCTCAGGCAGTGCGGATTGACGGTCGAGAAGATCGTCGACCTGCCCGGCGGTGCAGACAGTGACCGGGCCCTGACCGTGACGATCTGGCTTGCCCGCGACCCGCGCCTGCTGATCGCCTCCGACCCCTCCACCTCCAAAAGCACAGGAACAGCTTGACATGAACAGCTCCTCCCGCGCCAGCGCCCAGGATTCCTCCGAGCGGATCAAGGTGTCCTTCGAATTCTTTCCGCCCAAGAATGGCGACATGGAAAGCCAGCTCTGGGAAAGCATCACCAGGCTTGCGCCGTTCCAGCCGGATTTCGTTTCGGTGACCTATGGCGCCGGCGGCTCGACCAAGCAGCCGACGCTCAACACCGTCGCCCGGATCTCCAAGGAGACCGCGCTGGCCCCGGCCGCGCACCTGACCTGCGTCGGCTCCGACAAGGCGGCCGTTGATGCGGTGGCGCGGGAGTTCCAGTCCGTCGGCGTCAACCATTTCGTGGCGCTGAGGGGCGATCCGCCGGAGGGCGTGGGCGCCGCCTACCAGCCGCATCCCGGCGGCTATGCCAATGGCGCCGAACTGGTGGCGGGCCTGCGGGCGCTCTCGGATTTCGAGATCTCGGTCTCCGCCTATCCCGAGCGGCACCCCGAAAGCCCGGATTTCGCCACCGACATCGACATGCTCAAGCGCAAGGTCGATGCCGGCGCGACGCGGGCCATCACCCAGTTCTTCTTCGACAACGACACCTATGAGCGCTATGTCGAGCGGGTGCGGCGCGCGGGCATCTATATCCCGATCGTGCCGGGCATCCTGCCGATCCACAATTTCGGCCAGGTGGCGCGGTTCTCGAAACTCTGCGGCGCGTCGATTCCCGACTGGCTGGCGCGGCGCTTCGACGGGCTTGAAAAGGATCCCGAGACGCGGTCGCTGGTGGCGTCGGCCGTGGCAGCCGAACAGGTCAACGACCTGGTCGAGCGCGGCATCGACGATTTCCACTTCTACACCATGAACCGGGCGCAACTGGTCTATGCGATCTGCCATATGCTGGGATTGCGCGGCGACGATGCTTCGGTCGGCGCGGCGGCCTGAGGGGCGGCATCGCGTCCGGCGCGTTTGTCGGAGCTGATTGGTTGCCCCTGCAAACAGGGGACGCTCAGATTAGAGAACGGGAGCGATTGACCGCTCCCGTTCTCAAGCTTTTGACTGTTATTCAATGCCCATCAAGGTCAGATGAAGAGCATCGCGCCAACAAATATGAACGCTGCACAGATCACAAGGGCATTGAGCGATTGCGTAAATCCCATGGTGGTCCTCCATCGCGTTTACAGCCAAATGATAGTCACGGCTTTGGCTTCCTGGGAAGCGAAATCGTTGCTGCAGTGCAGCTAAAAAGCGGAAGAAACGACCTGAGAGCAGGTTCATCTCCTTGAAAAACAGAGATTATCGGCAGATTCATTTTCTGTTAAGAAACTGTCGCATACGCGCTATGGGCGCCGAAATCGCCGGCACAATCAACCGGCACTGCCGCATTCCTGCCGCATCCGTTCCTGCAGATTTCGGGGGCTCCACACCGGCGCAGCCGGCATGGAAAGCTCGGGGCCTGAAAAAATCAACCGGACGATCGGCTCAGGCCCTGTAGGCCTGCTCAAGTGCGGCGGCGACGCTCAGCAGCGTCTTGTCTCGACCGAAACGGGCGACGGCCTGGATGCCGAGCGGCATGCCGTTCGCGTCGCGGAACCCGGGGATGCTGACCACAGGCGTCCCCATCAGCGTCCAGAGCTTGTTGAAGCGCGGGTCGCCGGTTGTCTCCAGCCCCAGCGGTGCTGCGCCGGGTGCTGCGGGCGTGAGCAGGATGTCCACTTCGCCGAACAGCGCCCGCGTGGCGGCGCGGCCGCGCTTGGCAAGCTTGCGGGCGGCATCGTAAGCTTGGGGGCTGATCGCCTGGCCATGATTGAGGGTTCCAGCAAGGATCTCGCTCATCTGGTTGCCGAAGAGGGCAAGGTCGGACCCGCAGACGAGGCCGGCTTCAAAATTCTGGATGTCGGAGTGGGCGCCGCGGGCCATGGCCATCGCCTCGGGCTCGCCGATCTCGCCAACGTCGAAACCGGCGTCCGCCGCCTTGTCAGCGGCCTTGAAAAGCGCCGCGCGCATCTCCGGGTCGGCGCCTTCGAGCAGGGCGCAACGGTACAGTCCGACGCGGATCTTTGCTGGCTCGGCGGGTTCATCGTCGGTGCCCAGATCACGGCCGGTCAAGAGGGCGGCCAGCAGCGCCACGTCGGCGACGCCCGCGGCAAACAGCCCGACGGTATCGAGCGAAGGCGCGAAGTGCTTGATGCCGGTGACGGGCAGCAGCCGGAAGCTTGGCTTGTAGCCGGCAATGCCGCAATAGCTCGCGGGGCGGATCACCGATCCGCCTGTCTGGGTGCCGGTGGCGGCCGGGATCATGCCGGCGGCGATGGCGGCGGCCGATCCGGACGAGGAGCCGCCCGGCGTGTGGGCATGATTGTGCGGATTGACGGTGGCGGCGGGATTGAGGAAGGCGAACTCCGTGCTCACCGTCTTGCCGATGATGGTGGCGCCCTGCCTGCGGGCGAGATCGACAAGGGCCGCGTCGGTCTTCGGGCGATGCCCGGCATAGGCGGGCGAGCCGTAGCTGGTCGGCTGATCGAAGGTGTCGAAAATGTCCTTGATGCCAATGGCGACGCCCGCGAGCGGGCCTTCGGTACTGATCGCGGGCTCGGCGCACACATGGGCGAAGGCCTTGATGTCTGCGTCCTTGCGGGCGATGGCGTCGCGGCTGAGCGCCACCATCAGCTCCGGGTTGGCCTTGCCAGAATCGCGCGCCTTGATCAGGGCGGACAGGCTCATCATGCGATTTTCGGACATCCCGGCATCTCCCCTGACACGACTCGGGCCGAGCCGCCTATTTTCGTTTTATGGCCAGCCTGTTGTCCAGTGACAAGAGCCCCAGAGCAATGAGGCCGAGACCCATCGCCTCGGTGAGCGACAGGGTTTCGCCCAGAAAGAGTATTCCGAGCAGGATGGCCGAGGGCGGCACCAGCAGGGTGACGAGGGAGGCAGAGGTGGCTCCCGCCGCGCTGAGGATGCGGAAATAGAGGATATAGGCGAAGGCGGTGGAGACCAGCGCCAGGGCCAGTATTGCCGCGACCACATCGAGCGGCGGTATCGGCAGGGTCCAGGGGCGATCGACGAGCAGGGCAAAGGGAAGCATGATGAGGCTTGAGGCCGTCAGCTGGCCGGTGGCGGTGATGCGCGGCGACAGGCCCTTGAAGCGTTTGCCGAAGGCAGCCGCGAAACCATAGGAGACGGCTGCGCCGACAACCGCGAGCTTGGCCCAGAGCGGCGTGTCGGCAATGCCGAGGGCTGCGGGGCCGATCAGCAGCACCATGCCTGCGAGCCCGAGCGCGCAGCCGATCAGCTTGGCCACGGAAATCTTTTCGTCGGAGGTCAGGACCTGGGCGATGATCACGGTCCAGAGCGGCGTGGTGGCATTGAGAATGGAGGCGAGGCCCGCGCCGATCTCGGTCTGGCCCAGGAAGATCAGCGTGAAGGGAATGGCGTTGTTGATCAGGCCGAGCAGGAGCAGTTCCGGCCAGCGGCTCGCAAGGCCTGCGTAAAAACCCGGCTGGCGGCCGAAGGCAAGATGCAGGGCGAGGGCTGCGAGGCTCACCCGCAGCAGCACCAGCGTCATCGGCGGGACATGCTGCACGGCGATGCGGGCGAAGAAGAACGAGGCGCCCCAGATCAGCCCGAGCAGAATGAGCGTCGCCCAGGTGGCGGCGGACATCGACGGGGCGAGGGCACGGGGCAGCGGCGAAGCAGGCATGGACGTCTTGTCTCCGGTTCGGATGGTGCGGAGGGATTGCCACGCCGCGCAGGCGGGCGCCACCCGAAATCAGATCCCGGCCAGCTTCGGGCTCCATTGGCCGGGTTCACGGCCTGTGCTGGTGACGCTCGGCCGCATCATCACGCCCGGGATGTGAACCATCTCCTGCGGCCGGGCGTTGATTGCGACACTGTTCAATGGTGTAAGACCCTTTGCGCCATCCGGGAGACCACGATGCAACGATTCGCCACGGGAACCGACGCCGCTCTCACGCTGAGGCCGGACCATCCGCTCTATTGCTTCCGTCCGGAGGTGCTAAAGCAGGATGCCCAGCAGTTCATGGCGCTGTTTCCCGGAGAGACGGCCTATGCGGTCAAGACCAATGGCGAGCCGATGGTGCTCAAGACGCTGGTCGAGGCGGGCGTCAAGATCTTCGACGTCGCCTCGCCGGGCGAATTCGCCGCCGTGCGCGCCGCCTCAAAGACTGCGGAGATGCTCTACATGCACCCGGTCAAGGCCCAGTCCGATATCCGCCTTGCGCTGGAAAAATACGGGATTCGGGTGATGTCGCTCGACCATGAGGACGAGATCGCCAAGGTGCTCAGGATCGTGCGTGCGCTCGATCTTGATCCCGCATCGATCACCATCTTCGTGCGGCTTCAGACCAAGGGCCACGCGATGTACGAGCTGTCGAAGAAATTCGGCGCCGCCCCCGGCCACGCGGTGGAACTGGTGCAGCGGCTCGACCGGATCGGCTTCAAGGTCGGCCTGTGCTTCCATGTCGGCAGCCAGGTCGAGGAGGCCGAATCCTACGAACTGGCGCTCAAATCTGCCGACTGGGTGCGCAACCGCGCAGGCGTCGACCTCGTTGGGCTCGATGTCGGCGGCGGCTTTCCGGCGGTCTATGGCCATGACCCCAACCGCAAGGCCAAGCCAATGCCGCCGCTCGAGGATCTGATGGCAGAGCTCCGCTCCAACATCACCGAATGGGCGTTCGACGACATGCCGCTGGTGGCAGAGCCCGGCCGGGTGGTGGTGGCCCGCGCCTTCTCGCTGATCGTACGGGTGCTCTTGAGGAAGGGCCGCAGGCTCTACATCAATGACGGCATATGGGCGTCGCTGTCGGACAGCTGGACCGGCAAGATCACGCTGCCGGCGCGTTTTATCCCCGATCCGGCGCGGCGCATCCGCAAGGGCAAGGCCGACAATGTGGTGCCGTTCAAGGTCTGCGGCGCGACCTGCGATTCGGTCGACATCCTGTCACGGCCGTTCTGGTTGCCCGAAACCGTGGACACCGGCGACTGGATCGAGATCGGCCATATCGGCGCCTATTCGCTGTCGCTCAGGACCCGCTTCAACGGCTTCTATCCAGACGATTTCGTCGAGGTGACGACGCCGTTCGGCGACGAGGGCGCGCCCGATGGCTTTGCCAGCCTCGAGACCATGGCGGACTGACGGACCGGCCCGCCTGACCTGGTGAGGTTTCTTCGGGAACTATTGGCCCGTTCAAGGGTTGGAGCGGAGTCGGCATGGCGAACACGGAGAAGCTGCCGGAGCTTTCCTGTGGTGCGGTGGCGGCATCCGAGGTTCAACCCGACTGGAAGGCGCCCGTGGATACCCCGATCTTTTTCGACACCTGGCACGGACTCGGCCGCATCCTCGTCACCGGGCTCATCGCCTACCCGGTGCTGATCCTGATGCTGAGGATTTCCGGCAAGCGGACCCTGAGCAAGTTCAACGCGTTCGACTTCATCGTCACCATTGCGCTCGGCTCGATGCTGGCGTCGGTCATCGTCACCGGCACTGTGCCGCTGGCCGAGGGGCTGCTGGCGCTGGCGATGCTGATCGCCTGGCAGTACTGCATCACCTGGCTGTCGGTGCGGTCGGACAGGTTCCAGACACTGATCAAGAGCAATCCGACGCTCCTGGTTCACCGCGGCGTCTACCAGGAACAGGCGATGCGCGACGAGCGGGTGACGAGGGCGGAGATCGTCGCGGCACTGCACTCAAACGGCAAGGCGGAGATCGCGCCGGAGTGCTCCGTGATCCTGGAGACCGACGGGTCGCTCAACGTGTTCACGCCGGCCTAGGCGCGGACAAGCCCCGGGCTCCGCGCGCGCATCTGTCGCGCATGCCGGGGGCACGACTTGCGGTATACTAGCCGCTCACTCGCGGCCAGAAGGTCGCCAAGGAGATCATGCGATGCCCAAACTCATCCGCTTCGTGCTTCTCAACACCGCGCTCGGGGTTCTGATCGGCTGGTTCGTCGCTGCCGCGGTGGTGTATTTCAACATCAACGGCTTTGGCGACCTGATCTGGCGCTCGTCGAACTGGATCGCGGCGATCTTCATCCTGCTGGTCTCGTTCGGCTCCACCTTCGGCTTTGCGGTGATGGCAACAGCGGTGATGCTGATGCCGGCCGACAAGGACGAGTTCGACAAGCTGTAGGCCGATGTTGCCGTTGCTTGCCGGGCTTCAGCGATAGAGCAGCGTTGGCAGCCACATGGTGAAGATCGGGAAGAAGGTGATCACCATCAGCACCAGGAACAGCGGGATCAGGAACGGCGCCGTGGCGGTGACGCAGCGCTCGAACGGCACCTTGGAGACTCTCGAAAGCACGTAGAGCACCATGCCGACCGGCGGGGTCAACAGGCCCAGCATAAGGTTGAGCACCATGATGACGCCGAAATGCACCGGGTCGACGCCGACATGGACCGCAATCGGCAGCAGCACCGGCACCAGGATGGTGATGGCGGCCACCGTTTCCATGAAGCAGCCGACGACCAGCAGGATCAGGTTGATCAGCAGCAGCACGATGATCGGATTTTCCGAGACGCCGAGAATGAGGGCGGCGAACAGCTCGGGCACCCGGTTCGAGGTCAGGATCCAGGCGAAGATCGAGGCGGCGGCGACGATGAACAGCACCACCGCAGTTGTCTCGATCGTGTCGAGCGAAACCTTGAGAAAGCGACGCAGGGTGAGCGTGCGGTAGACGAAGAGGCCGAGGATCAGCGCCCAGACGCAGGCTGCGATGGCGGCTTCCGTCGGCGTGAACGCGCCCGACAGGATGCCGCCGACGATGATCACCGGCGTGAGCAGCGACAGGAAGGCATGAATGAAGCTGCGGCCCAGAATGGTGAACCGGAAGGCCTGGTCGCGGGGATATTTGTAGCGACGGGCGTAGAACGCCACCATGACCATCAGCGCGAGCGCCATCAGCAGGCCGGGGATGAAGCCGGCGGCGAACAGCTGCCCGATGGAGGCGCCGGCGACGACGCCGTAGATCACCATCGGCAGCGAGGGCGGGATGATCGGGCCGATTGTCGAGGAGGCGGCGGTGATGCCCACCGCGAAGCCCGGATCGTAATTGGCGTCCCGCATCGCCTTGATCTCGATGGCGCCGAGCCCGCCGGCATCGGCGACGGCCGCACCCGACATGCCGGCAAAGATCACCGAAGCGCCGATATTGACGTGACCGAGCCCGCCCGGCAGCCAGCCGACCAGCGCCTTGGCGAAATTGAAGATGCGCTCGGTGATGCCGGCGCTGTTCATCAGGTTGCCGGCCAGGATGAAGAATGGCACGGCCAGCAGCGGAAAGGAATCGACGCCGTTGATCATCCGGTGGGCAACGACAAGGCCGGGCACGCTGCCGTCGAGCAGGATGAACACGGCTGATGACCCGGCCAGCGCAATGGCAACGGGGACGCCCAGCACGATCAGCGCCAGGACCATCACGAAGAGGAGCGTCAGAAGCATGGTCTACCTTTGCTTACAGCGAGGGGCCGATTATCGGGGCGCTTTCCGGATCGATCAGACGACTGGTGCCTGTGCGCAGGTGGCGCCAGAACACGCGGATCGCATAAAGGGTCATGGCCAGGAAACAGGCGGAGATGAACCAGTAGAGCGTGGATTTCGGAAAACTGATCGAAACCATCATCTGCTGGGTTCTTCCGGCAACTTGCGTGCAGAGAAAACCCATGAAGCCGTAAAACACGATTCCGACGATATCGATGAAGAATTGCAGCGCCTGGCGCACCGGCCGGGAGAGCCATCGGAACGCCAGTTCGACGGCGATGTGGCTTTCGCGTCGGACCGCCAGCACGGCGCCCAGAAAGGTCACCGTGATCAGCAGGAAGCGGGCGATCTCCTCGGTCCAGCCGAGTGAATCATTGAGCACGTAACGGGTGAAGAACTGCAGGAAGACGACGAAGGCCAGCACCCAGAACACGGCCAACACCAGACCGTCGTCCCACTGGAAGCCGGTCAGGTCTTCGTCTTCTTCGTGAATCAGCTCGGCGAACGAGGTCTGCGCGCCGGAATTCTCATCTTTCGACATCAGGCAAACTCCGAAGGGGTGGGGACGCGGCGGCCGATGGCCGCCACGCAACGCAAATCTTCGGTCTTTGCTACTTTATGGCTTGCAGCTTGTCGTAGGTGGCCTGGTCCCAGGTGGCGCTCGGCCCGTTGTGCAGCTTCATCGTGGCTTCACGGAAGGGCGTGCGGTCAACCTCGTTGACGTTGACGCCATTGTCCTTGAACCACTGCACCAGTTCCTGTTCCGCCTTGATGATCTGATCGGTGGCGCAGGCGGCTGTTTCGTCCAGCACGCCCTCGAGGGCCGTCTGGTCGTCCGCGCTCAATCCGCCCCAGGTCGGACCGCCGACAATGGTCATCAGCGCATCGCTGATGTGGCCGGTCAGCGTGATGTGTTTCTGGACCTCGTAGAACTTCTTGGCCTGGATGGTCGGCAGCGGATTTTCCTGGGCGTCGACAGTGCCCTGCTGCAGCGCCAGGTAGACCTCGGCGAACGCGATCGGCGTCGGGTTGGCGCCCACGGCTTCCGGGAACATCATGTAGAGCGGCGCGTTCGGCACGCGGATCTTCAGGCCGGCCATGTCTTCGGGGGTCTTGATCTCGACATTCGAGGTGACGTGGCGCTGCCCGTAATAGGTCATCGAGGTGATGTGATTGCCCGAGGCGTTCTTGTAGCCGGTTGCCAGCTCGTCGAAGAGCTCGGAATTGCGGTACTTGTCCCAGTGATCGTAGTCGCGGAACATGAAGGGTGCGCCGCCGATGGCGATGGGGCCATAGGCGCTGCCGGCAAAGAGCTGACCGGTGTAGATGATGTCCACGGTGCCAAGCCCGAGACCTTCGTTGATGTCGACTTCCTTGCCCAGCGACGAGGCCGGAAAGACCTCGATGTCATAGCGGCCGTCGGTGGCCGCGGACAGAAGATCAGACGCCGCGACGGCGCAGGTGTGATAGGGTTCGCTGACTTCGTAGACATGGGCCCATTTCAGCGTCTTCGGCGCGGCAATAGCCGGAGCGGACAGGGCGGTGAGCATTGTTGTTGCCAGTGCGGCCAGTGCAATATCTTGAATTTTCATGGTTTAGTTCCTCCCAAAACCAATTCGACTTCACATCGGAAGTCATCCGCGAATTCTCCTGTGTATCACACGGTCCTCCCCACATGATGTCAAACCAATACTGACATGTCAGCTTGATGGCAAGACTAATATGCCAGTTTGATGGCGAGCGGCAGTCTGCTGCAAGGGCAGCCTTGAGACTGGCATTGCTGGTCCGTCCTTTGACAAGGCCGTGAGCTTTTATAGCGCCGCGCATCTGTCGCGCAGTGTCTGGCCATGACTTGCGGTATCGTTTGCCTTACTCGCAGCGCAGGCGGTTCGGGAGATCAAGCTAGGCTAATGATGCCCCAAAAAATGCAGGACCACACCCACCAGTGGTGAGCGTGGTCCCGATCTTCCCGGCCATGAGCCGCTGTCAGGCGGCGCGGGCCTGACGATCTTGCTGGCTGGTCTGGCCGCCAATCTGGCCGCTGAGCTGGAACCGGGCTATGGCTTGGTTGAGGGTCCCGGTTTCCTCGTAGACCGTATGCACGGCGGCCGTGGTTTCCTCGACCATGGCGGCGTTCTGCTGGGTCATCTGGTCCATCTGGTTGACGGCAGTGTTGATTTCCTGAATTCCGACGGATTGCTCCTGCGAGGACGTGACCATCGCCTTGACGTTGGCGTTGATCGACTGCACATGGCCGCCGATTTTCTGCAGGGCCTCGCCGGTCCGCGTCACCAGGGTGACACCCGACTGGACATGGGCTTCGGACTTCTCCAGCAGCGCATTGATTTCCTTGGCGGCGCTGGCGGAGCGCTGGGCCAGTTCCCGCACCTCCTGGGCGACCACGGCAAAGCCCCGGCCGGCTTCGCCTGCGCGCGCGGCTTCGACGCCGGCGTTGAGTGCCAGGAGATTGGTCTGGAATGCGATATCGTTGATCACACCGATGATCTGCGTCACCTGTTTGGACGAGGTCTCGATCTCGCTCATGGCCGTCACGGTGTCCTTGACGATGATCTCGGATTCGGCCGCGACGCCGGAGGCTTCGCTGACCATCCGGCCGATGTCGGTGGCACGCTGGTGGGCGGCCTGCACGGTTGAGGTGATTTCATCGAGTGCGGCGGCGGTCTGCTCGAGCGAGGCGGCCTGCTGTTCGGTCCTGCGCGACAGATTGTCGGTGGAACTGCGGATCTCCGCCGTGCCCTGGCCGATATTGACCGAGCTGGAAGAAATTGTCGCAAACGCCGCCTCGAGGCGTTCGATCGACTGGTTGAAGTCCTGGCGCACCGCCTCGAGCGAGCCGGGGAAGGCGCGGGTGATGCGGAAGGCAAGATTGCCCTCGGCCAGTTGCCCCAGACCTTCGGCAAGGGCGGCGACCGCCTCCTGCAGCTGTTGCGCCTGACGGGCCTTGTCGGCTTCGTTGGCAGCGCGCTCCTGTTCGGTGGAGAAGCGGGTCTGCTCGGCCTCGTTTTCCAGGTCGATATTGCGCAGCGCCGAATTGCGGAACACGTCGACCGCCTTGGCCATGGATCCGAGTTCATCGGTGCGCTTGGCGAAAGGGACTGCCGTTTTGAGATCGCCGTTGGCGAGCAGCCCCATGTAATCGGTCATGCTCGCCAGCGGACGGTAGATCAACGGCTTGCTGATCAGCGCAATTGTTGCGGCGATCACGATCATAAGCAGGAAGACCCCTGCCGCGGCCCACAATCCGGCAGCGGCAATGGCGTTGTAACTGGTGCGGTCGACCGCGACGAGCGCCACACCGATGGTGCTTCCGGAGAAATCCGTGATCGGAAACACGATGCTGGCATAGACGCCCTCGCTTCCGGGCATTTCCTCGAATGTCACCCGTTCGCCGGCAAGCTTCGCGAGATCGAGAGACCTGGCGGGGTCCTGACCGGCGGGCAGGGTGGTGCCGATCTCGTGAAGGCCGTCATCGCGCAGTGCGAAGATAGCGGCCGGATGACCGGTGTTGCTGGTAAACTTCTCGACAAAACCGCTGTGCAGGCTGAGGCCGAACTCCACCGACCCCAGGTGCTTGTCGTCAAGCGAGATCGGCGCCAGGCCGCGGATGCCGATTCCGGCGACGCCGGCTTCGAGGCCGGAAAGGCTGGATTTGGTGGCATTGACCTCAAGCACCGTGTTGCGGAAGCCGGAAAGGTCGTCACCGAATTTCTCCGGCTTGTGCACCCGCAGGAACGACGTGGCCGGGGGAAGGTGGAACTGGAACTGGCGCACATCGAACTCGGCCTTGAGCATCTCGAAGGCGGACTTGAACTCGCCTGCCAGTGCATCGCGATTGCCTGCGGCAAAGGACTGCCTGACGCTCTGCTGCTCGGCCACGAGCTTGGCCAGCATGGTGGCGGACCGCTGGGAGGCCGACAATTCCGACTTGAACTCGGTCTCGACGCTCGAAAGCTTGTCCTGCATCGCCTGCGATACAAAACGCTCGCTCAGATTGATCACGATTCCCGAAACGGCAATGCTGGAAACAAGTGCTGCGCCAAATAGCAATGTGTTGAATTTGTTGCTGATATTCATCCTGATCATGAAAAGTCCTTTGTCCTGAATGGTGCAATCAAATGACCCCGGATCCTGATGACCGGGCTTAATCTCTCAGGGTCTGTCCCTGGTGCCTCGGTAATGTGCCCGCTGGCAAAGACAGGGCGGCAATAAGTTAGTTCGAAAAATCTCAATGTTAGAATAATATTCCACTGCAACCATTGCGAATTGGTAAACGGCGGCGCCGCCATTCTCGGCCCGTCTTTCTTTCTGATCCGTTTGCGTCTGCTGCAAGGCACATCAGAGTGTCGTGCGTCCGCTCGGAGGCACCTTGGCGCGCTCTAACTCTTTGAAGTGAGAGCATCTTATCTGCAGCCGGGCTGTTCCGCCTGACTGCAGGATGCTCTACGCTGATGGAACAAGGAGCGACGGATGGAAGAACAGATTTCCGGTGCGGTTGGAGCCATGGAACAGGCGGTTGCCCAGGTTGTCGAGCAGGCCGGCCATGGCGGCCATCACGGCGGAGCGCTGGTGGCGATTGCGATCGCCGTGGCCATTGCCGCGCTGCTGGGGCTGGGGTTCATGCGTCTCAGGCAGCCGCCGCTGGTGGGCTTCATTCTGGCCGGGCTGGCGCTTGGTCCCACCGGTCTCGGGGTGATCTCGAATTCCGACAATGTCACCCTGCTGGCTGAACTCGGCGTCGTGGTGCTGTTGTTCTTCATCGGCATGGAGCTGTCGATCAAGGCCTTCGTGCTCAGCCTCAGGCAGGCGGTGCTTGTGGCGGGCGGGCAACTCGTCGTCGCCATGGCGCTGGCGGCGGCGCTGGCCTTCGTGCTGGACGCGAGTCCGGCGGAAATGCTGATCCTCGGCTTCATCATCGCGCTGTCGAGCACGGTGGTGGCGATGAAGATGCTCGACGAGATGGGCGAGTTGCGCCATGCGCCCGGCCGCGTCGCCGTCGGCGTGCTGATCGCCCAGGACATCGCCGTGGTGCCGATGCTGATCCTGGTCTCCAGCCTTGGCGGCGAAACCATCGATTATGGCGAGGTGGCGTTCAAGGTCGTCGTCGCGGTGCTGTTGCTGGCGGGGCTGTTGTGGTGGTTCGGCCGCCATCCGAAGCTCAGGATGCCCTTTGCCGAGGCGATCGAGAACAATGTCGACCTTCTGGCGATCGGTTCGCTGGCCATGTGCTTCTCGGCTGCGGCGCTTTCGGGCCTTGCAGGGCTGTCGCCGGTCTATGGCGCGTTCCTGGCCGGCATCATCGTCGGCAATTCGACGCTTCGAAGCCGGGTGATTCCGGTGATCGAGCCGATCCAGAGCATTCTTCTGGTGGTGTTCTTCCTGTCGATCGGCCTGCTGATCGATCTCGACTTCATTCTCGCCAATGTCTGGCTGGTGCTTGCCGCGGCGCTTCTTGTCGTGGCGATGAAGACCGCGCTCAACATCTTCCTGCTCAGGATCACCGGCTCGGACCCGAAAACGGCGTTGCTCGCCGGCCTGTCGATGGCGCAGATCGGCGAATTTTCCTTCGTGCTGGCCGCGGCCGGCTTTGCCTCCGGTGCGCTCGGGTCCGATATCTACCGCTTGGCGATCGCGGTGACCGCGATTTCGCTCCTGGTCTCGCCGATCTGGTTCAACGCCATGGAGCGCGTGCAGGACCTCGCGAGCGAGGGGCTGGGCTCCTACAAGCAGGCGCTGAGCCAAGCCTATGAAGATGAACTGGATGGCGTGGAGAACGTCATGTGGGCAGTCCGGGCGCGCTACCGTGCGGTGCGCTTTGCGCTCTACCAGCGCCGCGTGCGCCGATCCGCCGCAAAAGCCGGTACGCAGCCGCCGCCTGCGGGTGACGGCACGGAGGCGGGCGGCGGCGCCGAAGGCGCGACTGCGGTTCCCGAACCGGCCGTGGAAGGCGAGGGGCCAGTCGAGAGCTCGATACAAGCGCCCGCATCTCCTCAGGCCGGCGTGGAACCGCGCGATGAGCGCGGCGCAGGCCACACCGGCAGGCCAGACGACACTGAACCGCCGGCTCTCAAGTCACCCGGAAAGCGCAAGCCCGTCAAAGACGGCTGAGAAGCTCCTGGTCCGGCCAGCCATCGGCGGGGAGACCCAAACGCAGCTGTTCGGCGCGCACCGCCGCACGTGTGCCGCCGCCGAGAATGCCGTCGATCTTGCCGACGTCATGGCCGAGTGCGGCGAGCTTCTGCTGCAACTGCTTCATCGCCGCGTCGCCCAGACCCTCGCCGGGATTGCCCGGGTCATAGGGCTTGGCGCCGGCCAGCCTTGTGGCGAAATAGGCGGCCGAGGTGGTGTAGATAAAACTTTGGTTCCATTCGAGATAGATCTGGAAATTCGGGAATGCCAGGAAGGCCGGGCCGTTCCTGCCCTGCGGCAGCAACAGGTCGGCGGGCAGGTTCTGCGTGGTCGGCTGGCCGTTGGGGAAGCTCACGCCAAGCGCCGTCCAGTCGCCCATCGTCATGCCCTGGCCGAGGCCGGATTTCTCATAGGGGAAATTGCCCGCCGGCAGCGCCACTTCCGCGAGCCACGGCTCGCCGGCGCGCCAGCCCAGGCCATTGATATGCTTGGCGGCGGTGAGGATCGCGTCGGGCGAGGATTTCTTCAGGTCGACATGGCCATCGCCGTCGCCGTCGATGCCGTGGGCGATGATGTCGCGCGGCAGCATCTGCACCTGGCCGACCTCGCCGGCCCAGGCGCCGGTGGTCGTATTCGGATCGAGATCGCCATGGCCGACCATTTCGATCGCCGCCAGAAGCTGCGGGCGGAACAGTTCGGGCCGGCGGCAGTCATGCGCCAGCGTTGCGAGCGCGTTCATGGTGTTGAAATCGCCCTGCACCGCGCCGAAGTCGGTCTCCAACCCCCAGAATGCGGTGATGACGGCTGCCGGCACGCCATATTCGGCCTCGGCGCGGGCGAAGACATCGCCAAATTGCTTCATCTTGCTTGCGCCGACCTGCATTCGGTTGGCGCTGACCGAGCGGCGCGAAAATTCGAGGAACGTCTGCCGGAACACGCCCTGCGCCCGGTCGCGCGACAGCACGGTGTTGTCGACCGAGACCCCGCGCAGTGCTGCCTGGGCGACATCGGCGCTGATCCCCTTGGCAATCGCCTCGGCTTTGACGCCTTCGAGAAACTGCGCAAAATTGCCGCCGCAGGCCGGCGCCTGGGCAAGCGCCGGGGTGGCGAGGCCTGCGAGCAGCAGGGCCAGGGAAAGCTTCGATGTCATGGTGGCGTCATCTCCTGATCAGGCGGCGAATTCACCGTATATTTGTGGCGATGATGAGGTGATTCCCGGGATGGGCCAAGTTTCCGCCGCCGCCGATTTCTGGCGCCGTCGTACGGACAGTTTTCACGGCCTCCACAGCGCCGGTTGCATCCACACGACCGGGACGATCAGCGTTTCGGTCGGGGGTTTCGGCGCGCTGTTGAGGCTCAGCGATTGCCAGGCGGCGCGCCAGTCTTCGGGCAGGGGATAGGGCGGGGCGATGGCGGGTTCGGGTTCGAAGCCGTGCCGACCGTAATAGGCAGGGTCTCCCAGCACACAGACATATTTCACGCCGGCCTGTGCCAGCCGTTCCAATCCATCGCGGATCAGGGCCGAGCCGATGCTCTGGCGCTGCCGGTCCGGCGCCACGGCGAGCGGCCCGAGCAGGGCGGCCCTGGCGGGGGTGCGGGTGATGCCGCAGAGCGTGAAGAGGACATGTCCGGCTGGCTTGCCGCCGGTGAATGCTAAGAGCGACAGGGGCTCGGGCTCGCCCGCGAGCAGCGCGTGGACAAGGGGTAGCAGCTTCTCGTCGGGGAAGGCTGCGGGATAGAGCCGGTCGAGGAAGCCGACGTCATCGGCGCAGCTTTCGCGGATGGCGATGTCTGGCATGGGGCCGGGGTCTCCAGGTGCGCAGCTTCCAGATCAGCGTAGCTGAGGGTCCTGTACCGGCAAACCTCTACCGCGCGTATTTCTTCAGCCATTCCTGCCACTGCTTCCTGCTGCCGGCGAAGGCGTTGATGTCGGTGTCGCCCTTGATGCCGGGCATCATGCCGGTGCCGGTGTATTGCCAGAAGGTCCAGGGGTGGTTGGGATAGATGTCCTGCGGGTGAGCGGCGACCGACCGGAGCCAGAACTGGTAGCCCTTGAAATGGCCGTCGAGGTTCTCGCGGTGGAAATCGACCGGGGTGTAGATGATCGGCCGCTTGCCGTAGTGGCGACCGACGATGTCCATCCAGATCTTCATCTCGGCGCGCACGGTTTCCGGGTCGGGGCGGGAGGTGCAGGTGCGCGAGGCGTGGTTCCATTCGACGTCGAGAACGGGGGGCATCTGCACCGAGGCGCGCGATACATTGGCGATGAACCATTCCGCCTGTTCGCGTGCCGGACGGCAGAAATAATAGAAGTGATAGGGCGCGTGCGGGATGCCCGCGGCGCGGGCGCCGCGCCAGTAGTCGGCGAAGCGGGCGTCGCTGTGGTCGCCGCCTTCGGTGGCCTTGATGAAGACGAAGGCCACGCCCGCCTTGCGCACCTCGGCCCAGTCGATCTCGCCCTGCCATTTGGAAATGTCGATGCCGTGGACCGGATAGCGGTCGGGGTGATGCTTGCCGAAATCCACCGGCTTGCGGTCGCCGTAGCGTCCGGGGCCAGGAGCCTCAAGCTTGACGACGTCCGCCGGGCTCCGTGCGGCGGTGGATTGCCTGGCGTTGCCGATCGGCTGCAGGCTGTCTTCAAGGCTTGTGGAGTTGCAACCGGCCAGGCCAAGCGTCGCCGCCGTCAACAGCACCGTCAGCGCCCGTCGCGCGCCAAATCGCGGTTTTGCCCGCACGGCCACGTCGCAGCCGAGGGAGCTTGCCGGTGTCCTGGGAGCTGTGTGGCGGTGATGCATGGGGGCTGCTTCTTGAGTCAGGGTGTGCGTTTGCGGATTTACACGAGCTCGACGTCACCGTGAATCCCGCCTTGAGGCATAGGCGGCAAGCGATTTCACCCTGTTTATGGGCAAAAGCTTAAATTTTGAGAAACAGATTAAATCATATGTTTACCATCAAAAATTACGGGTGACCTTTTGTTAAACCCTGCCGGTGCATGATGCGTTCGGGAACAGGAGTATTTGGCATGATGCTGAATTCTTATCTGCCAAACGCATTCAGGCGATATGCAATCGCTGGTTTGGCAATCGCATCGATCACACCTCTGGCGGCCTTCGCCGGAGACCTTCTTGCTGGGGTGGGCGGCGGGTTCGAGACCATGACCAGTCCGCTCGGCCTGGCGGCGATCGCCGCGCCGGTCGCGGTCACCGGACTGGTTGCCGGGCTCGGGCGCCGTCACGATCGGCTGGCGAGACTCTTCAAGAGGCAGCAAGACAAGACCAGGCGTCTGAGGAAGGCGGCCTATCACGACAGCCTGACCGGATTGCGCAATCGCCGCGCGCTGACCGATGACGTCGCGCGCGCTCTTGCCGGTGGAAATGCCAGCCTGACGCTGCTGCTGTTCGATCTCGACCGGTTCAAGTTCATCAACGACACCATGGGCCATGCCGCGGGCGATGCGGTGCTCAGGGCGCTGGCCGAACGGCTCAGGGCGGCGTGTGGCGCGGACCGGCTGATCTACCGGCTGGGCGGCGACGAATTCGTGGTGGTGTGCGAGGGCGCCTGCGCCCGGGACACGATGGCGCGGTTCTGCGACGAACTGATGGCGCGGGTGTTCCGGCCGGTGAGCCATGGGGACGGCGCCATCGACACGTCGGGCAGCATCGGCATCGCGGTCTCCGAGGGCGGCGGCGTCAGCTTGTCCGAACTGCTCAGGCGCGCCGATCTGGCGCTTTACCGCTCCAAGACAAAGCCGGGGTCGAGCTACAGCTTCTACACCGAGACCATGGACAGCGATCATCGGCTGCGCCGCGAACTCGAAGCAACGATGCGCGACGGCATCGACAATGGCGGCTTCGAGGTCGACTACATGCCGGTGGTCGCCGCGCAGACGCTGACGCCTTCGGGCTTCAGGGCAAGGCTGCGCTGGAACCATCCCGACTATGGCAATGTCGCCCATGACGTGTTCATGCCGATGGCCGAAGGCAGCGGCCTGATCGTGCTCATCGGCAAATGGATGCTGGGGCGGGTGCTCGAGGACGCGTCCACCTGGCATCATCAGGCGGAAATCACCCTGCCGGTGTCGGCGATACAGCTGCAGGACCCGGGCTATGGGGAACTGGTGCTGAAAGCGCTGGCGGAAGCGGGGATTGCGGCCAGCCGGCTGGTTCTCGACATTCGTGCCAATTCGACGCTGGGCGATTGTCCCGTTGGCTTGCGCAATCTCGAGACGCTGCGCGCGGCCCGCGTCCAGATCGCCGTCAGCGAGCTTGCGGCAAGCGTCGCGGGCCTGTCGATGGCGCGGCCCTATCCCGTCGACCGCGTCCGTCTCGATTTCGGCCGGATCAAGGCGATTGCCGGGGAAAAGCGCACGGCGCAGATGCTCAACCTGTTCCTGCAACTGGCTGCTGCGGTGGGGACGCCGGTAACGCTGACCGGGGTCGACACCGAAGACGATCTGCAGGCCGCCTGCGCCGCCGAGCCGGCGGAAGTGCAGGGTGGGTTCTCCGGCGCACCGCTCTGCGCCGAGCAGGCCCGGCAGTTCTTCACCTCGATGGACGGGCTCACCCGGCTGAACCCCGGCAACCGCAACACGCCCGACCGGCACGGTCTTCGCGCGGTCTGCTGATGCTCGAGAGCCGGCCGGGCTGCGCCTGATCGTGCTTTACATCCTTGCGGACAATTGCGACTTTCGCCATCTCCTGGCTGAGTTCGAAGGATGCACCATGACACCGCACTCCCACGCCTGCATCTTCTGCCGGATCGGGCGCGGCGAGATCGAGGCGCATGTGATCCATGAGGAGGACGAGATCCTCGCCTTCCTCGACATCGGGCCGATCCGGCCCGGCCATGTGCAGATCATCGCCCGCGAACATTACCCCTGGTTCGAGGCGCTGCCGGAGCCTCTGGCAGCGAGGATCATGGCGCTCGCCCAGAAGATTGCCCGTGTGCAGAAGCAGATCTATGGCGTGCCCCGCGTCGCCTTCATGTTCACCGGCGGCGACGTGGCGCATGCGCACGCCCATCTCGTGCCGATGGTAAAGGGCGACGACGTGACCTCGCGGCGCTACATCGTCGAGGAGACGGTGACCTATCGCGCCATCCCGACGCCGCAGCTCACGGAAATGGCGGCCACCGCGGCCGAGTTGCGGGCGGCGCTGGCCACGGCCGGCTGAGGCTTCAGCCCTTGCCGGCGCCGCCGGCGGTCGGCGTGGTCAGGATTACCGCGTCGCCCGCCTCGAGCACCGTCTGGTCGCAGGCTTTCAGCGTTTCGATGCTTCCGTCGCGGCGGCGCACCTCGGTCTTGCCGACCTCACCCTCGCCGCCGCCATCGATGCCCAAGGGCGGACGGTTGCGGTGCGAGGAGAGGATGGCCAGATCCATGCGCTCGAGAAAGCGGATGGTGCGCCTGGTGCCGTCGCCGGCGTTGAACCTGCCCTTGCCGCCGGAGCCTTCGCGGATGTGGAAATCCTCGAGCTGCACCGGGAAGCGCATTTCCAGGATTTCGGGGTCGGTGAGCCGCGAATTGGTCATGTGGGTGTGGACGCCCGAGGTGCCGTTGAAGCCGCGGCCGGAATTCTCGAAGCCTGCCGGCGAGCCCGAGCAGATGGTCTCGTAGTATTGATACTTGGCGTTGCCGAAGGTCAGGTTGTTCATCGTGCCCTGGCTGTTGGCGAGCGCGCCGAGTGCGCCGAAGATGGCGTTGGTGACATGCTGCGAGGTCTCGACATTGCCGGCGACGACGGCGCGCGGATAGGCGGGCTTGAGCATCGAGCCTTCGGGGATGACGATGCGGATCGGCCTCAGGCAGCCGGCGTTCATCGGGATCGGCTTTTCCACCATCACCCGGAAGCAGTAGAGCACCGCGGCGCGGGCCACCGGCTCGGGCGCGTTGAAATTGTTGGCGATGGCATCCGATGTGCCGGTGAAATCGACGGTCGCCTCGCGACGCTCGCGGTCGACCGAGATCTTGACCTTGATGACCTGGCCGGTGTCGGTCGGATATTCATACTCGCAGTCCGACAGGGTCGAGATCACGCGGGCGACGCTTTCGGCGGCATTGTCCTGGACATGGCCCATATAGGCCTCGACCACATCAAGGCCGAAATCGGCGACCATCTTTCGCAAGTCAGCCACGCCCTTTTCATTGGCGGCGATCTGGGCCTTCAGGTCGGCGACGTTCTGGGTGACGTTGCGGACCGGGTAGGGGTGATCGGTCAGAAGCTCGATCAGTTCCTTCTCGCGGAAGCGGCCGCGCTCGACGATCCGGAAATTGTCGATGAGCACGCCTTCCTCGTCGACGGTCGTTGCGAGCGGCGTCATCGAGCCGGGTGCGGTGCCGCCGACATCGGCATGGTGGCCGCGTGAGGCGGACCAGAACAGGATCTCTGAGCCGTCATCGGAGAAAACCGGTGTCACCACGGTGATGTCGGGCAGATGGGTGCCGCCATTGTAGGGGGCGTTCAGCGCGAAGACATCGCCGGGATGGATGTCGCCCTCGTTCAGGCGGATGATGGTTTCCACCGAGCGGTCCATCGAGCCCAGGTGCACCGGCATGTGCGGCGCATTGGCAACCAGAGCCCCGTTGCGGTCGAAAACCGCGCAGGAGAAGTCGAGCCGCTCCTTGATGTTGACCGAATAGGCGGTGTTCTGAAGCGTCACGCCCATCTGCTCGGCGATCGACATGAACAGGTTGTTGAACACTTCGAGCATGATCGGGTCGGCGGTGTCGGCGCCGATAGCCAGCGCCCGGTCAAGTTTTTCGTAGCGGGTCAGCACGACGTGGTCGCGCGCATTGATGCGGGCTTCCCAGCCCGGCTCGATGACGATGGTCTGGTTGGGCTCGATGATCAGCGCGGGGCCGGCAACCCGGTGGCCAGGCTTCAGGCTCTCGCGGCGGATGACGCGGGCGTCGCGCCATTCTCCGCCGGTATAGACCTTGCGGGTTTCGCCATCCTCGGCATCGCCTGAAACGAGCTCGTGTTCGGGCTCGACACGGCCGTCCTGACGATCGTCGAGGCCTTCCACCGAGATTGCCTCGATGATGATGGTCTTGTTGTCATAGATGAAGCCGAACTGGGCCTTGTGGGCCTTCTCGAATTCGGTGCGGGCGGCCTCGAAATCCTGGTCGGAGAAGGCGACCGGGATCGTCGTGTCGGTCCCGTCGTAACGCAACTGCAACAGCGGCCGCCAGCTGATCGCGCTGTCTGGCACGCCCTGGGCCGCGAGCTCCTCGAACACGCCCTTGCAGAGCTGGTCGATGAGCATCTTCACATCTGTGCGGCTGTCCTCGTCAAGCGGCTTGATCAGCGCCTGCTGGCGGCTGGCGAAGACGCTCGCGAGCCCGATACCATAGGCAGACAGCAGGCCCGAGAATGGGTGGATCAGGATCGATTCCATGCCCAGCGCATCGGCCACCAGGCAGGCATGCTGGCCTCCGGCGCCGCCGAAGCAGTTGAGCAGGTAGCGGGTGACGTCATAGCCTCGCTGCACCGATATCTTCTTGATGGCGTTGGCCATGTTCTCGACTGCGATGGTGACGAAGCCCTCGGCGATTTCTTCCGCCGACTTGCCGGGCTGGTCGCGCGCCAGATCCTCGAAGGCGTTGGCCACCGCGTCGCGATCGAGCGGCTGGTCCTGGCCGGGGCCGAAGATGGTGGGGAAGAAATCAGGCTGCAGCTTGCCGAGCATCACATTGGCGTCGGTGACGGTCAGCGGGCCGCCGCGACGATAGCAGGCGGGGCCGGGATTGGCGCCGGCCGAGTCGGGACCGGCGCGAAAGCGGCCTTCGCCCGAATGCAGGATCGAGCCGCCGCCGGCGGCCACCGTGTGGATGCGCATCATCGGCGCGCGGATGCGCACGCCCGCGACCTCGGTGTCGAAGGCGCGCTCGTAATCGCCGTCATAATGGGCGACGTCGGTGGAGGTGCCGCCCATGTCGAAGCCGATGACCTTCTTGAAACCCGCGAGTGCTGCGGTCTCGACCATGCCGACGACGCCGCCGGCGGGGCCCGACAGGATGGCGTCCTTGCCGCGGAACATGTCGGCCGCGGTCAGCCCGCCCGAGGACATCATGAATTGCAGCGTCGGGCCGGGTTCGCCGGACGGCGTGGCGCCAAGCACGTTTGCCACCCGGTCGACATAGCGCTTGAGGATCGGCGAGAGATAGGCGTCGACCACGGTGGTGTCGCCGCGGCCGACGAGCTTTGCGAGCGGCGAGACCTGGTGGCTTACGGAGATCTGGGCAAAGCCCGTGCGCGCGCAGGCGCCCTCGACGATGGCCTCATGGATCGGGTTCTGCCAGGCATGCATCAGCACCACGGCGACGGAATCGATGCCGTCGGCGCGGGCCCTGGCGAGTTCGGGTTCCAGCGCTTCGAGGTCGGGGCCGCGTACGGCCTTTCCGTCGGCCATGACGCGCTCGTCGACCTCGATGACGCGCTCATAAAGTTGTTCGGGCAGGATGATTTCCTTGGCGAAGATGTCGGGCCTTGCCTGGTAGGCGATGCGGAGCGCATCGCGGAACCCTTTGGTGATGACCAGCGCGGTGCGGTCGCCCTTGCGCTCGAGCAGCGCATTGGTGGCGACCGTGGTGCCCATCTTGACGTGTCCGATGCGGGCGGGCGGAATGGAGTCTTCGGCAGATACGCCGAGCAGGTCGCGAATGCCCTGGATGGCGGCGTCCGGATAGGCTTCCGGGTTTTCCGACAGCAGCTTGCGCTGGTGCAGCGTGCCATCGGGCGCGCGGCCGATCACATCGGTGAATGTGCCGCCGCGGTCGATCCAGAAATCCCAAACGCCCGTCATGATCATGCCTCCAGCAGGTTCGCGCGGCCATGATCTTGCCATGGACAGCGGCTCTTGTCCGCGTATAATGCGCATTGTCAGTATAACGTCAATATTTTGTCGATAAAATGTGAGTGAAAAAGATGGGACGACAGGATCCGGCAGATCAGAAGGGTATCGGCCCGATCGTTTCAGCCTCGCATCTGGCCGATGGCGGCATGCCGGCAATGTCGGAAATGGAATTCGCGCTGGTGATCCTGAGCAATGCCTATCAGCGCTGGATCACCCGCTGCACGGCGGCTGCGGGCGGCGAGGGGCTTTCGGCCATCGAGGTGCAGATCCTGCATGCGATCAATCACCGCGAGCGCGACAAGAGCCAGTCGGAACTGTGCATGATGTTCAACATCGAGGACACCCATGTGGTGGCCTATGCGCTGAAGAAGCTTGAGGCGCTGGGGCTGGTGCAGCCGGGTCGGCGCGGCAAGGAAAAGACCGCGCGGATCACCAAGGAGGGCGCCGATCTCTGCCTGCGTTACCGGGCTCTGAGGGAAAAGCTGCTGATTGAGTCAGTCGCTTCACTGGGTCTCGACGAGGCGCGCGTCAGCGAGATCGCCTCGCTTATGCGGGTGATGTCGGGGCAATATGACCAGGCCTCGCGGGCGGCGGCGAGCTATTGACCGACTGTGTCCCGGCTGACTATCGTCGCGCCACTTTTGAGCACATCTGATAGGAGCACGCATATGGATTATGTCCGGCTGGGGAAGACGGGTCTCAAGGTGTCGCGGCTGTGCATGGGCTGCATGAGCTTCGGCACGCCGGGCGGGGCGACCCATCCCTGGGTGCTGCCCGAGGAGGAGGCGCAGCCGTTCTTCCGCAAGGCGGTGGAAAGTGGCATCAATTTCTTCGACACGGCCAACCACTACAATTTCGGCGATTCCGAGAAGATCACCGGCAAGGCGCTGAAAACCTTCGCCAAGCGCGATGAGATCGTGGTGGCGACCAAGGTAGGCCTCAGGATGAACGACGACGCCCGCCCCAACACAAGCGGGATGTCGCGCAAGCATGTGTTCGACCAGATCGACCAGTCGCTCTCGCGCCTTGGCATGGACTATGTCGACATGCTCTATGTCCACAGGCTCGATCCCGCCACCGAATTCGACGAGATGCTCGATGCACTGCAGGCGGTCATCCAGGCGGGCAAGGTGCGCTATGTCGCCGCCTCGTCGATGTGGGCCTGGCAGTTCGCCAAGTTGCGCGAAATGCAGAAGGCGCGGGGCTACCAGCAATTCGTCGCCATGCAGAATTTCTACAATCTGGCCTATCGCGAGGAAGAGCGCGAGATGATGCCCTATTGCGCGTCCGAAGGCGTCGGAGTTGTGCCCTGGTCGCCAATCGGGCGCGGTTTTCTCGCCGGCAACCGGCCCAGGGACGGGCAGGCGACCAGGCGCGCCGAGACCGATGACCGGCATCACAGCTATTTCGGTTCGGAGCAGGACTACGCCGTGCTGGCGCGGGTGGAAGAGGTGGCGGCGAAGCTCGGCGTGAAGCCGGCGCAGGTAGCCTATGCCTGGGTGCTGTCCAAATCCTATGTCACCGCGCCGATCGTCGGCACGACGAAACTCGGGCAACTCGAGGAGGCGATCGGGGCGCTCGACATCAAGCTCGATGCGGAGTCGGTCGCGTTGCTTGAGTCAGCCTACCGGCCGCGCGCGGTGACCGGGCACAGCTGAGGCAGGTTGCCTCAGCCCACCTTGGCCTTGCGGCCCCACCAGACCACGACGCCCACGGCGATGGCGAAGCCGAGCATCACCGGGGTGACGGTTTCGCCGAGCAGCAGCGCTGAAAGGCCGAGCGTGACAAAGCTTTGCAGCAGTTGCACCTGGCCGACACGGGCGATGCCGCCGATCGCCATGCCCCAGTTCCAGAAGATGAAGCCGGCGAACATCGAGCCCAGCGAGAGATAGAGAAGTGCCGTAAGCGCCCCGGCGTCAGGGTTGCTGATACCGGTGTCCCAGGCAAACCATGTGCCTGCCAGCGACAATGGCGCGGTGATCACCAGCGCCCAGCTGATCACTTCCCAGCCGGGCCGGGTGCGGGCGAGCTTGCCGGAAATGACATAGCCGCAGGAGGCCGAAAGGGCGGCGCAGCCGAGCCACAGGTCGCCGATGCCGGGTTCGATGTCGGCGCCCGAGAGCGAGAAGGTCAGAACCAGGGCTGCGCCTGTGATGCTCCAGGCCCAGAAGGCCAGACCCGGGCGTTCGCCGCCGAACAGCGCCGCGAAGGTGGCGGTCATCAGCGGCAGCACACCGAGCACGACGCCGCCATGGGAGGCCGGCACGGTCTGCATGGCGACGCTGGAGAATCCGGGAAAGCCGTAGATCAGCAACACGCCGGCGATGAACAGCGAGAGCGCATGCTGGCGCGGGAAGCGCTTGCGCAGCACCAGCAAGGCGACGGCCGCCACGCTTGCCGCAATGGCGGCGCGGCAGAAGGTGATGAAGGCGGGCGAAAAGCCTTCCAGCGCGACATGAGTCGCGGGCAGGGTTGCGCCGAAGATGACGACGCCGATGAAGCCGATCGCCAGGCCTGCCAGCGGATGGGCGGGCGCAGGGCTGGCGGGGCGAATTGACGCTGGGGAACCGGATGCTTCGGACATGCACCCGGCTTAGCGGCAGCGGCGGGCCCCGGTCCAGTCAATTCCGGCGATGGCAGGCATCGTTAAGCGTGATGCATCGTTCACCGATTTGTGCGTCGCGCCATGCTCGATTTTCAGGCCCAAATCGGTTAATACCAAATCATGAGTTTGTTCAGCCGCCTGTTCGACGCGATTGGCGATACCGCGTCCACTGCCTTTTCGGGCATTGTCGAAGCCGTGCGCACGGTGTTCTCCGGCGATCCGGAGACCCGGCGCAAGGTGGCGTTCTCGGTTGCGGTCATCGCGCTCTCGGCGAAAATGGCCAAGGCCGACGGCATTGTCGCGCCGGAAGAGGTGCGCGCGTTCCAGGAGATATTCGCCATTCCGCAGGCCGAGGCCGGCAATGTGGCGCGGCTTTACAATCTCGCCAAGCAGGATGTGGCCGGCTACGAGGCCTATGCCCAGCGGGTAGCCGGCATGTGCGGGTCGGGCGTCAGCAATTGCGCCATGCTCGAGGACGTGCTCGACGGCTTGTTCCATATCGCCAAGGCCGATGGCGTGATCCATCACAAGGAACTCGAGTTCATCGCCAATGTGGCCGATATCTTTCATGTCGACGAGGCCCATTTCGACCGGATCCTGGCGCGGCATGTCCATCCCGACGGGATTGATCCCTATGCGGTTCTGGGGCTTTCCGTGACCACGCCCTTCGACGAGGTGAAGAAGCGCTACCGAGCGCTGGCTTCGGAGAGCCATCCCGACCGGCTGCGCGCACGCGGCGTGCCCGAGGAGTTTCTCACCATCGCCAATGACCGCATGGCGGCGCTCAACGATGCATTCGCCGTGATCGAGAAGGCCCGCGCCGCCGCATGAGTGGTTTTCAGCCCGATCATGCCTCCGCCGGCGTCTGTCCGTCGCCCAATCATGGCGCGCGCAGGAACGGCCGGACGCCTGACATGCTGATCCTGCATTACACCGGCATGCCCTCGGCCGAGGCCGCGCTCGCTTGGCTGTGTGCGGAGGAAAGCCAGGTCTCGTCGCATTACTTTGTCGATGAGCGAGGCCGCATCACCCAGCTTGTGCCCGAGAGCCAGCGGGCCTGGCATGCCGGTCAGGGACACTGGAAGGGCGACACCGACATCAATTCGGCCTCTATCGGAATCGAGATCGCCAATCCAGGTCATGCGGGTGGCTCGCCGCCCTTCGAGGCGGCCCAGATCGAGGCGGTGATCCGGCTGTGCCGGGATATCGTCGAACGGCACGCCATTCCCGCCGAGCGGGTGCTCGCCCATTCCGACATCGCGCCGCTGCGCAAGCAGGATCCGGGTGAACTGTTTCCCTGGGACCGGCTCTTCAGGGAAGGCATCGGTCACTGGGTCGAGCCGGTGCCGGTTGGCGGTGGCCGGTTCTTCCAGGAGGGCGACGCCGGGCAGCCCGTGGAGGCGCTGCAGTCGATGTTGACGCTCTATGGCTATGGCGTGCGCGTGGACGGCTCCTACGACGCCGAGACAAGTGCGGTGATCCGGGCGTTCCAACGCCATTTCCGGCCGGCCAGGGTCGATGGCGTCGCAGATGCCTCCACCATCGGCACGCTGCACCGACTTTTGTCGGAACTCCCGACCGTCGCCTGATCCGGACCGCGCGAGTGTCGGGTCTTTGTCCCGGCCTGGTTGTTCAGATGAAGTGTTACAGGCTGACACGCAAGTTTATTGCGACGCAGCAATTAGATGTTGCCCGGTCACAAAATCGCCCGTCTCCGCCTTGATTTAGGCTGCTCCAACGCTCGCACCGAACGACGCCAGATGGCTTGTTCCGGTGCCGGGCAGACAAGCAACGCGTAAGGGGCATGCCCCGTCCTCGCCGGAGAACGGACGGGCAGCGCGCCATCGGAGTAGATTACAATATGCGTCCAATTTTCACAGCTGCCGCTGCGGCCCTGCTTTCTCTTGTACTTTCGGCCTGCGAGACCACAGCAACGTCGAGCGAGACAACTGGTTCCATCTCAAGCAGCGAAATTAAGGGATCCGAACTGAAATTTGGTTATGCGGCCCGTCCGCACGGGAACCTGATCTCCAGTTATGCCAAAACCAATGGGATACCTGAATCTCTTGCCCATGCGGTTATCTCGATCGAGAGCAATTACCGGGCCAATGCGCGCGGCGCGGCAGGCGAGGTCGGCCTCATGCAGATCAAGCCGGCGACGGCGAGGATGATGGGCTACAGGGGCTCCACCAAGGGGCTCTACGATCCCGACACCAACATCAAGTACGGCATGAAATATCTCGCTATGGCGCAAAAGCTGGGTGACGGGAGCACCTGCGGCACGATCCTGAAATACAATGCCGGCCATGCCGCCAAGCGGATGAACCCTGTCTCCAAGCGCTATTGCGGCAAGGTCGCGCTCTTGATGAAGTAGGGGGACGATCTCCGGTTGCGGCCCGCCCGGCATTCCGGGCAAGCTGCAACCGGATGTCATTTGACCAGGCGGACCGTGCCCCCGCCACCGCCTGTGCCGGCAGGGCCCGCGCCGTCATAGGGCGTCAGCTTCCAGTTGGCCGAGTTCATGATCATGGTGTTGACCACGAGCGAGATCCTGCTGGTCTGGTTGGTGGTCGAATTGTAGGTCGCGTCGCGGTTGGGCAGATGGATGATGCCGGTGAGCGTCTCGCCCAGCGAGCCGTTGAAGACATATTGCTGCTTGTTGGCGTTGTTGGCGGCATCCGAGGTTTTCTCGAACATCAGGACCCCGGCATAATCGCCGGTAAGCGGCGCCGACGCTGTGAAGCTGAGCGCGCCATTGGCGCGGATTTCGCTGTAGACATCCGGATAGTAAAAGGTCACGCCTTCGGCGATGACGGTGGAGCCGGAGTTGAGGATCATCCGGCCCTTGATGATGTGCAGGCCCGGCTTGAAGGTCACTGTCGGGTTGCCGTTGAAGGTGGTGTTGCAGTGAACGCCCGGGTTCAGCGAGAAGCTCGTGCCGCTGAGCGCGCCCTGCGTCGTACAGCTTGCCGGCACCGCTGGTTCGGGGATCTTGCCGGCATAGGGGTCGCTGATCGCCGCGCAGCCGACCTGCAGATTGCTCAACGTGCCGCCATTCTGAATATAGTTCGTGCCCTTTACGCAGAATTTGGCCGTGTCGATGGTCGCGCCGGCATTCATGATGAAGGCGGGCGACGAGGTCGAATGCACGTGGACCTCGCACTGCTTGGCGTCGAGCCTGGCGCCGGAATTGATCAGCACGGCCTGGCTCTTGTTGCCCAGGGCATAGATGCAGCCGGGTCCCGTGCCGCCGCCGCCGGACTTGATGGCCGTCGACGAGACGCTGATTGGGATATTGTCCATGTGAATGATCTTGAGAAATGCGGTCGGATGCGGCATCCGCAACGTGCCGGTCAGACTGCCGTCGGCGTTCTTGACCAGCGCCAGGGACACGCCGGCTTCGAGCAGTTCGGGTGCGGAAAGCTCGGAATCGGAGATCTCGCGAATGTAGGAGGTGGCCGTCTCGAGTTGTTTCTCGGTCTCGGTTTCATGCACCGCCGCCAGTACGGCGGCGTCGAGCTGATCCTGAAACCGGACTTTTTGCCCCATCGCCCAGACGATGTCGACGACGCCTCCGGCGGCCACGATCAGCAGCGGGATCAACAGCGCCATGATGATGCCGAAATTGCCGGTGCGGTCATGGCAAATCTTGCAAACACTGCGCTTGAGCTTGGTGATCAGGCTTTGAAAAGGCATGGTGAAACTGGTCCCATAAGTCCACGGTCTGATCGGTTCTACAGCAAAGGGCAAAACATTCGGTGAATCCGGTTCCGAAAATGCACGTGGTCACCGGTCATCACTCGTTAGGATTTGCGATGGGCCGCGAACGCGCACGAGGACGTCAGGGCAGCGCTTGCCGACGTCCGAACCTGCGGTGACGGTTGTCAGGCCACGAAGCTGCGGACCAATCCGTTGCCATCGGTCATGTCGAGGGCGGCGGACAGTTCCCCTGGCTTGCCGAGCAGGTAGCCCTGTCCAAAGGGCACGCCGAGCATGCGCAGGGTGGAGAGCTCGGCTTCCGTCTCGATGCCTTCGGCGATGATGACGCTTTCGGTTTCGCGCGAGAAGAACAGCAGCGCCGAAGTGAGGGCACGCCGCGCCGCGTCGGAATCGATGTCCCGCGTCAGGCTCATGTCGAGCTTGATGGCGTCTGGGGCAAGCGAGAGAATGTGGCTCATGCTGGCGTAGCCCGCGCCTGCGTCATCGATGGCCAGGCGGACGCCCTGTTTTCTCAGCGGCGCCAGCGCATAGCTGAGGGTTTCGTAATTCGACACGGCGTCATGCTCGGTGACTTCGAGAACCAGACGCGGGCCGATGGCCTCGTTGATCAGCGCTTCGATGCCGCCCTGGATGATGGTCGACGGGGCGGCGTTGACCGAAAGGTAGACGTCGGGCGGCAGTTGATCGAGCGCGCCGAGAGCCGACCGGATCACCGAGAGCTCCAGCCGCTGTCCCAGGCCCACGGCATGCGCGTCGGCAAACCACTTGTCGGGGGAGCGGTAGGGTTCGGGAGAAAAACGGCAGAGCGATTCAAACCCGCTGGCCCTGCCGGTCGAAAGATCGACGATCGGCTGAAACACGCATTTGAATGACTTCTCCTCGAGAACGGCTTCAATCAGGGCGCGATTGGAGGCGAGCTGCCGGTCGTTCTTGATCTCGGATATGATCTGCGAGCCGACCAGATCGGCGAAGACATGCATGATCTCAAGGTCGCGCTCATTGAGCGTCGGCTGGGCGTGCGGGCTGAGGCAGCAGAACATGCCCAGTATCTCGCCCGAAGCCGAGGTGATCGGCACCCCGATATGTGCGCCCACCGGAGCGGTGCGGGTAAAGGGGATCGACATCGCCAGATCGGAGGCGGCCGTGTCGGGCATCAACTGCGGCAGGCGGCCATGCAGGATATGCCCGCAATAGATGTCATCAAGGGACATCGACACCCCGGGCCTGATCGGCGCGTCCGGATCGGCCGCGTCGACGGCCTCGAACACCGCCTCGTTCTCCTCGAGCCGGCAGACATAGGCCACTTCCATACTCAGATGTTTCCGGATCGCCTCCAGTGCGGTCTGGATGGCCTGGGGGGAATCGATCCCGTCGGTAAAAAAGTTCTTGAGCACTTCTGCACCCTTGGTTGAAAATCGTCTGCATCGCACAACATTTCCGTTAGTTATACAGTATAGATTAAAGTGGAATTAAGGTTGCAGGGCAGCGCCACATCAACCCGGGCGAATCTGTCGCGCCCGAGACCCCGCGCCGGCGCAGGGAGCAATGATCGCGCCTGGGGTGCATTTGGGTGGGACGATCAGACTTTGGCTGGTCATCGGCGTTCTGGTGGTCTAAGGAGAGCGCGCCAGTCGGCCGGGCAGCCGCGCCCTGCAGCGTCGAAAGACAGCAGGGGGAGGAAAGTCCGGGCTCCACGGATAAACGGCGCCGGATAACGTCCGGCGGGGGCGACCCCAGGGAAAGTGCCACAGAAAGCAAACCGCCCCGCCACCTGATCGCCGGCGCCAGACCTGAGGTCTGACCGGAGATGAGGCGGCGGGGTAAGGGTGAAAGGGTGGGGTAAGAGCCCACCGCGCGACCGGCAACGGAAGCGGCAAGGTAAACCCCGCCGGGAGCAAGACCGAATAGGGATGACGCCGGGCGCAAGCCCAGCCCTTTTTCCGGGGTGATCATCCGGGTAGGTTGCTTGAGGTGCGCGGCAACGCGCATCCCAGAGGAATGGCTGCCACGTTCCGGCCCGCAAGGGCCGGTGCCATACAGAACCCGGCTTACAGGCCGGCTGGCGTTTTCATTTTTCAGGCCCCGTGGGGTCGGCTTTCCTGCCATCGGGCTGGCCGGAGCAGGCGCATTCGCGTCTCCCGGCGGGAACAATTGATCTCCAATCGCGTTGTGCGCCAGACGGCATGAGGCAGTTCCGCCCCCTCGGGATCTGGCTTCCCCGGCCTTCGCACCATGCCGTCACAGCCCCCTGGGCTGAGCCCCATCATTCTGAAAGGAAACGCGCCATGAAAACCCTCTCCGACGCTTTTGAACACACGCTGAAAGACATCTATTATGCCGAGAATGCGCTGCTCAAGGCGCTTCCGAAGGTCCACGACGCCGTCACCGGCAAAAAGCTCAAGGACACGATCGCCGAACATCTGGAAGAGACCAAGGGCCAGGTGAAGACCCTTGAAAAGGTCTTCAAGTCGATCGGCAAGACCGCTTCGGGCGAAAAATGCGACGCCATCGAAGGCCTGATCAAGGAAACTGACGGCATCATCGAGGAAGCCAGCGGCGTTGCCCGCAACGCAGCCCTGATCGCCGCCGCCCAAGCCGTCGAGCATTACGAGATCGCCCGCTACGGCACCTTGCGCGAATGGGCCAAAGTGCTTGGCCATGACGAAGCCCATGACCTGCTGTCGGGCATCCTCGACCAGGAAAAGGCCGCCAACAGCAAGCTGACCAACCTCGCCGTCTCGACGGTCAACCAGGAATAGTCCACAAGCGGTTCATGCCGTATGGCATCGGGCGGGAGGAGTGGTTCGGCCACCCCTCCTGCCTTCTCTTGAAAACAGGCGTGACTACGCGAACTTGGCCAAACATGCCGCAATCACGCTTGCCGGGCCAGCAGTCCTTGTGTTGACTGTCCGTCATGACAAATGATGACGACGAGACGCCCGGATCTGAAGCCTGCTTCGCCCATCTGCTGGTCGATGGCCACGTGGCGGATCCGCAGACCTGGAAGGATGTCTCGGCCTTTCGCAAGGCGGAGCGCACCCGGCTGTATGCGGCTCGGCAGGCCGTGTCTGCGGCCGAGCGCAAGTCGAGCACGGCACTGGTGTGCGCGCGCCTGAGCGAAATGCTGGGCGATGTTTCCGGACGGACCATCGCCGTCTACTGGCCGATCCGCGGCGAGATCAACCTGCGTCCCTTCATGATCGAGGCGGCCACGCGCGGTGCGCGCATCTGCCTGCCCGTCGTGGTGGAGAAGCACCAGCCGGTGGAATTTCATCGCTGGACCCCCGACTGTGCCATGGCCAGGGGCTTCTGGAACATCCCGGTGCCGGTCGACGCTGACCCGCTCGTTCCCGAGGTTGTCATCGTGCCGCTCCTGGGCGTCGATGATGCGGGCTACCGGCTCGGCAATGGCGGCGGGTATTATGACCGGACGCTGGCGCGGCTGCCCGGTGATCTGCTGACCATCGGCGTCGGCCAGGGCTTTGCCCGGATGAAGACGATCTTCCCGATGCCCTGGGATATCCCGATGAAGCGGGTTGTGCTCAGCGACGGCACGGTGACCAGCCATGGTGATCACCGCTCCTGACTTCCGGTCTGTCTTTGCGTTCAGGCGAAATCGACGAATTTGCTGAACGGCATTTCCCTCAGCCTGGTGCCGGTGGCGGCGAAGATCGCGCCGGCGAGCGCGGGCGCTGCCGGCGGCACCGGCGGTTCGCCGATGCCCAGCACCCGGGCGCCGTTTTCCAGGCCGCGCACCTCAATGTCGGGGCACTGATGCATGCGCATGCCCTCATAGTCGTGGAAATTGTCCTGGTCGGCGATGCCGTCGGTGTAGGTGATCTCGCAGTTCATGGCGTGGCCGAGGCCGAAGATGACGCCGCCCTTGACCAGATTGTCGAAATTGACCGGATCGATGACCCGGCCGACTTCGGCGGCGACATAGACCTTGTCGATCCGGATCCCGGCATCGGTCGCGGTCACCTCCACCACCTGGGCGCAGTGCACGCCGAAGGACTGGGTGAGCGCCACGCCGCGGCCGCGTCCATCGCCCATGACCCCGTCCCAGCCTGACATCTTGCCGACGGCTTCGAGCACCTTGCGGGCCTCGTCGTCGTCGCACAGCCGGATGCGTTCGGCCAGCGGGTCGGCGCCGGCGGCATGGATTAGCTCATCGAGGCCTGCATTGTAGAAAAAGCCGTTGGAGGAGGCGCCGACCGAGCGCCAGGAGCTGATCGGCGCCAGCTGCAGCGCGCGGTAGCCGGTGACCCGGTGATGGGGGATGGCGAAGGGCTGGTCCCAGGCGCCGGCGACGATCTGGCTGTCGGGGCCGGGAACCGACAGGCCCTGGCGGCCCATCTGCGACATGATCACCGAAGGCATGGCGATGCTCAGCTCGTAGCTTTCGACCTGGCCGTTCCCGGCCACGCCGCGCATCCGCGCCATGGCGATCTGGCGGGGGAAATCATGGGTCATGTCCTGTTCGCGCGAATAGGTGAGCTTGACCGGCGTGCCCTTCATCTTCACGGCGATCTCGGCTGCCTGCTTGACCACCTCGTCCTCGAGCCTGTGACCGAAGCTGCCGCCCATGTAGAGCGCATGCACCGTGACCTGATCCGGATCGAGACCCGCGATGCGCGCAACATTGGTCTGGATGAAGCGCGGAACCTGCGTTCCGGTCCAGACTTCTGCGGCGTCAGTATCGATGCGGACGATGGCGCTCAAGGGCTCGAGCGGCGCATGGGCCAGATAGGGCGCGCGGTATTCGGCGCTGACAAGGCCCGGCGCCTGCGCAAACGAGATTTCGACGTCGCCGTCGTCGCGCTGGCGGCTGTCCTGTAATTCCTCGGTGAAGCTGTTCGACAGAACATCCCAATGGGCGTCCATGGTGGCCGGGAAAGGCGCCGGCCCCCAGTCGAACGTGATCGCTGCTGCGGCCTGGAAGGCGCGCCAGGTGTTGTCCGCTATGACCGCGACGCCGCCGGTGATTTGAACCACATCCTGGACGCCGCGCATGGTGAGCGCCTCGCTGGCATCAAAGCCGTTCATCGGTCCGCCCTGCGCCGGATTGAGCACGATCGCCGCATGCACCATGCCGTCGACGGAATGATCGATGCCGTATTCCTGCGTGCCGGTGGATTTGGCGACGATGTCGATGCGCCGCATCGGCTTGCCGATCAGCCGCCACTCCGACGGCTCTCTGAGCGCAATCTCCTGCGGCGGCGTGATGCGTGCCGCGATCGGGGCGAGCTCCATGTAGCTGAGCGACGATCCGTCGGGCAGGATCACGCGGCCGGCTTCCGTCCTGAGATCCGCCATGGCCGCGCCGGTTTTCTGCGCGGCTGCGAGCTTCAGCGTCTCCCGGGCCACGGCGCCGGCCTGGCGAAGCTTGATGTAACCGTCGGGCACGGTGGTCGATCCGCCGGTGATCTGCATGCCCATGGTCTTCATCACGGCGGAAAGAACGCCGTGGGCCATTCGTTCCGCCCTGCCGCCGCTCGGAACCATGAAGGCGGCGGCCTCGTCGGCGAGCGCCGTGTTCCAGTAGGCAGGCGATGGCGGGCCGGGATCGACCCGGATCTGGTCGAGTTCGACATCGAGCTCCTCGGCGATCAGCGCCGCCTGGACCGAATAGGCACCCTGGCCCTTGTCTGCGCGCGGCGTGATCAGCGTCACGCCATCGGCATTGATCAGCACATAGGGCGTGATCGCGGTGTCGCCCTGGCCCGCGCCTTCGAGCAGCGGATTGGCATGCGGCTTTGTGACCACATAGGCGCCGAAGGCCACGCCGCCGGCGAGGGCGACCGAGCCGATCAGGAAGCTGCGGCGGGTGATTGTCTTCAAACGGCCCATATCATGCGCTCCGGATTGTCTGGGCGGCGGCCTTGATGGCCTCGCGAATGCGCGGGTAGGTGCCGCAGCGGCACAGATTGCCGCTCATGGCGTCGTCGATGTCGGCGTCGCCGGGGTTGCTGTTTTCAGACAGAAGCGCTGCGGCGGACATGATCTGGCCGGACTGGCAATAGCCGCACTGGGCGACCTGATGCTCGATCCAGGCTTTCTGCACCGCATGCAGCGCATCGGGCGAGCCCAACCCTTCTATGGTGGTCACCTCTCCTTCGACATCGCCCACCGCGAGCTGGCAGGAGCGCACCGGGACGCCATCGACATGCACGGTGCAGGCGCCGCACTGGGCGATGCCGCAGCCATATTTGACGCCGGTGATGCCGAGCTCATCGCGCAGGACCCAGAGCAGCGGCATATCGGGCTCGACATCCACCTCGCGGGATGTGCCGTTCACGGTAAGTCTCATGGGCTTGCCTCCTGCCGATGATCGACACAGCGTCGACCGGATATATCCGGAATGTGATATGGCGAGCCATCTATCGCAAGCCGGAGCGGGATCAAGAATTGACAAATAGACAGAAAATGTCAAGTTGTTTGGTATGAGTGACTTTCACACGAGTGACCGGGAGCACCAGATTCTCGAGGCCGCCATTGCGGTGTTCTCGCGCTACGGGGTGCGCAAGGCGACCATGGGCGACATTGCCGCAGAGGCCGGAATTTCCCGGCAGACGCTCTATGCGCGCCATGCCAACAAGACGGAGATCATCGATGCAGCCATGCGCCTGATCACCGCCAAGGTGGTGGAGGAGGTCGGCGAGGCGTGGCTCGGGGCGGCGTCGATCGGCGAGAAGCTCGACATATTTCTCGATGTCGCCGTCGTGCGCTTTTTCGAGCAGATCAAGCAGATGCCCGATTCCATCGACCTGATGACCGGTCGCGGCGATGGCCCTGCTGCACCGCCGCAGCGGGCGGAGCAAGGCAAGATCAACCTGCTCGCAGGGCTGTTCGAGGCGCACCGGGACGCGTTGGCAGCCCATGGCGCATCGCCGCAGGATCTGGCCGATTTCTTCTACCAGGCCTCGGCGAGCTTCAAGTTCACCGCCCGCGATCTCGATCATCTCACGACGCTCCTCGTCACCCTCAAGCAGACAACGCTGATGATGCTCGGCGAGAGCTGAGTCCTGTCGCGCGGGAAGTGTCTGCCATCCCACCAGTTCTTGGCCTGGTGAGGCAGTTGGCGCGCTTGATCCCTGTCAATGCGGCAGCGGTCCTGGCTGCGCAGAATTGATCCTCGACACCGAGGACTCAAGGAGACTGCAATGACACTGCCGATGAAACCCGTTCTGCTCGCGCTGGCGCTTGTCGCTGCATTCGGAAGCAGCCAGGCGGCGGCGGGCGATTGCACCGGCTATGTGGTCGGCGTCAAGCCGATCAGCCAGTACAACCACGCCCGTGGCAATGGCTTCCTCGCCGTTCGCACCGGCCCGGGCAGCAGCTACCAGCAGATCGGCGAGGTCTATCGCGGCGACGAAGTCTCGGTCTATGACCGGCGCGGCAACTGGTACGCCATCACCTGCATGTCGGGCCGCTGCATGCGGCCGCTGTGGGGAACGCCCATGCCCTCGGGCTGGGTGTCGAGCCGGTATGTCGATGCCCGCGGCGTCTGCCCCTGAGTGCAGCAGCGGCCCCTTCGCCGACCAAACCGGATTGTCTTGCATCTCCAGACCGGGCAGGTCCCTGTAGGCGTGTCTGCGTGTGACTACGGCTAATTCTTCCTTCGGGCGATTTCGCGGTAAAGTGCTTCAGGGGAGACACCGATCTGCTTTGCCACGCTGGCTCGCTCGCCGCGGCGCGGCAGGGGGGCGTCATTGAAGGTCAGCCAGGCATCGAGGCGTTGGGACACGGTTTTGAGCGTCAGGATCTCGGCGCGCAAACGCGCCGATTGCACCTGCCGCGCGAGATGCTCCATCCATTCCGAGGCAAATGCCGGAGCGCTGGCAACCAGCCTGAGAAAGTCGGTGCGCGACAGTTCCGCCACCAGCGAGGATTGGGTCGTGATAGCATCGCAGTGATAGTGGTCTGAGAACACCGAGGCTTCGGCCAGCATGGCGCCGCTGCCCGCGCGTTGCAGAATTGCCGGCTTGCCGTCCGCTGTGTGCCGGACAAGCTCGATGCAGCCGGCGGCAACAAGAAACACCGAGTGGACCGGATCGCCCCGGTGAAACAGCCATTCTCCCTGGGCGAAGCTCCTCTTCCGAAAGGCCTCGGCGGAAATATGGCGGGTTACGGCATCGAGCATGATATCGATCATATTCGATGAATGGCGATTGATGCAAACAGGCATGACCACGCCCCCGGAACGATCGAGGACCATCCAATGATTTCACGAGCAAAAGCCGGTCTGGCATTGCTGCTGGCACTGACATCCGGCCCGGCACTTTCGGCTGAAGATACGCGCGAACTGGTCGAGCTGCCCGCGATGATGCAGGACCACATGCTGGCCAATATGCGCGATCATCTGGTGGCACTTGAGGAAATCCTGGGCCATCTCGCCCAGGGAAACACCGATGACGCCGGAAAGGTGGCCGAGGGCCGGCTTGGCATGTCGTCGCTTGATCTGCACGGCGCCTCGCACATGGCCCAATTCATGCCCGAGGCGATGGCGGCCGCCGGCACGGAAATGCATCGGGCGGCCAGCCGTTTCGTCCTTGTCGCGCAGGACGCCGAACTGGCGCCGGACGGGGAAGCCCGACAGGCAGTCTTCGGTGCGTTGCAGGCGGTGACAGCGGCCTGCAACGCCTGCCACCAGTCCTTCAAGATCAGATAGGGCCGGGCGTGTAGCGATTGGCGGCGACCGGTTTCGACTGCATGCCGCCCGCCGCGCGCCGCCGGGCTTCCAACAGGGTGATCAGGGCCCTGGCTTCGGCCGGCGGCGCGAGCTCCCTGCGGCAATAGTCCGAGCCATCGGGATTGCGCGTGACCATGCCGAGGCTGAACAGGGTGCGGCGCAGGATTGCCGGGTCGTCGAAGAGATGGGCGTTACTCAGGCGCCGGTTGACCTCGCGCTCGGTCATCAGGGTCCGGGCCGGCAAAGCCGCCCAGAGTGGCCAGAGGCACAGATCCTGGATCTTGCGACGTGAAGGCCATTGCCTGAGCCGACCCACGGCGTCGAACTGGTTGAGCGTGCGCTCGACCAGAAGATGGTCGATGGTCTGCGGCACCGGCAGGTTCGCCAGCCGCTCAGCAGCAAGCTAGGCTGCACGCAAATGCTGGAAATTGCGAAAGCCTGCGGCGCGCGAGACCATGTTCATCAGCGTCAGATGAGACGGCGGTTCCTTGCTGTCGGTGATCTGCCGCGCCAGCGCGCGGGCAAACGGGGAGATATCCTCCACCACAAGCGGAATTGTAAGTTTTGACATGACACATCCATCACGTGCCCGCGGAACTGATCGTTGGTCGCTGGCTTGACGATGCGGACACTGGAGTGTTGGCCAGAATGTTCCGATCAGGATGGCAGGTTTAGCTTCCCACAAAGGGACAGCGACGCCTCGGTGACTGCCGACCGTGGCGGAAAAATATCACGGCTTTTTGGAGTCTACAAACAAAACTTCATGATCTCTCGAGCCATGCAGAACGCGCACAATTGCGATCTCGTCCTGCCAGCGCATAAAGAATATGATGTGGCTACCATGGGGAAAGCTCTTCACGCCTGCGCCCAGTTCGGGCCGTAGCCGCCCTATGTCCGGATGCCGGCCGATATGGGCAAAAACCTTGAACAGTTCGTGGATGTAGGCTTCCGCCTGTATTTCACCCTAGTTCTGCTCACCAAAGTCGAATATATCCGTCAAATCATCGGCGGCGTCGCTCGAGAGAACGTAGCTGCTCACCGGCTCTGCTCTCGAGCCTTTGCCTGCGTGATGATCTCTTCGGGGCCGGCATGGCTGATGTCACCGGCCTTGATCGAAGCCAAGCCTTGCGCAACGTCGCGCCGGAGCGCTTCGAGCTTAAGGAGGTGCTCCTGCTGCCTGCGAAGCGCGTCGCGCACGACCTCGCTGGCGTTGTTGAACAGGCCGGACTCGACTTGTTCAGCAACGTAGCGCTCCCATGTCTTGCCAAGGGAGAAGTTCATGGCCGTGCCTCCTGTTTGGTCGAAATCATGCGGTATATGTAAACAAATAGCAATGATTTACATCATGGGTGGTTCGGCAATCTGCGCCGCCCACCTTCACGCTTCGTCCATCATCCCTAACCCTTCGTTAATCTAGACGGGATATTAACAGGGACAAACTCGGGGTTGAGATGGGAGTGGTTCCCATTGACGCCCATGGTGGCCCATGATATCCCAAATGTCCAAGATCAGCAGGCGGGCATCCGCCGTTTCAGCCCCATTTGGACAGCGGTTCCGGACCGGACCCGCCAGGGCGGTGTCTGCCGCCCTCGAAATCCTGTGCGCGGAAAAGCGGCGGCAAAGCGGAGGGTCTATGGCGTGGGGCCAGCAGGCGGAAACGGCGGTTGAGAGTCATGAACCGGTTCCTGTCGAATGCGACAAACAGGATCGACGCGAAGGGGCGGGTTTCCGTCCCCTCGATGTTTCGCGCCGTCCTGGCGCGCTCGGCGGTCGAAGAGCTCTATGCCTGGCAGGATTTCGTGTTTCCGGCGGTCTCGATGGCCGGACCGGACGTGCTCGACCGCTTCGAGCGGATGATCGGATCGCAGGATCCGTTCTCGGCCGAGGCCAACAAAATGTCGCTGCTCATTCATGGCGGCGGGGTGTTCATGAAGCTCGACGGCGAGGGTCGGCTTCTGGTGACGGATTTCATCCGCGATTTCACGGGCATCACCGACAGGGTGACGTTCGCGGGGCGGGGGGATCATTTTCAGCTCTGGGAGCCGGCGGCATTCGAGGACATGCAGTCGCGAGCCCGGAAAGAACGAACGGCCAGTTCCTGACCGTTCGCAACGGATGGAGAAACGGAATGGCGGCGGACATGGGCGACGGTGAAGCTGACGCCCAAGGCGGACCTGTCCGCCACATTCCGGTTCTTCTCCACGAGGTGATGGGCGCACTTGCGCCCAGGGCCGGCGAGACCATCGTCGACGGCACATTCGGCGCAGGCGGCTACACGGCCGCCATTCTCGAGGCCGGCGCCGACGTGATCGCGTTCGACCGCGATCCCGACGCGATTGCAGCGGGCGCAGCCATGGTCGACGCCGCGGGCGGCCGGCTCAAGCTCATTCACGCGAAATTCTCCGAACTTCTCGACCATGTCGACGACAACAGCCTTGATGGCGTGGTGCTCGACATCGGCGTCTCCTCGATGCAGATCGACGAGGCCGAGCGCGGTTTTTCCTTCATGCGCGACGGCCCGCTCGACATGCGCATGGCGCAGTCGGGCGTCAGCGCCGCCGATGTCGTCAACCGCGCCAAGCCGTCCGACATGACCCGGATCTTCGGCATCCTCGGCGAAGAACGCCATGCCGGCCGCATCGCCCGCGCCATCGAGGCCGAGCGCCAGAAGGCCCCCTTTGCCACCACAAGGCAGCTGGCCGGGCTGATCGAGAAGGTTTCGCCACGGCGGCCGCAGGACAAGATCCATCCGGCCACACGGGTGTTCCAGGCATTGAGGACCTATGTAAACGACGAGCTCGGCGAACTGGCCCAGACCCTGTTTGCCGCCGAACGGGCGCTGAAGCCCGGCGGGCGGCTGGTGGTGGTCAGCTTCCATTCGCTCGAGGACCGCATCGTCAAACGCTTCTTCCAGGACCGGGCCGGCAAGGCTTCGGGCTCGCGGCACCTGCCGATGGTGGCCGAGCGCCAGTCCAGTTTCACGATGATCGGCAAGCAGCCGCTGACGGCGGGCGAGGCCGAATGCGCGGCCAACCCGCGTGCGCGCTCGGCCAAGCTCAGGGCGGGCGCACGCTCCGACGCCCCGGCCGGCAAGGCCGACACCGACATCCTTCCCGTCCCCAATCTCGCCGCGCTCGCGGCGCTAGGAGGCTAAGCTATGATGCGAACTCTCGATTTGGTGCTGGTCGGCGCGATGATTGCGGCAGCCACCGTCACCTATCAGATCAAGCATGCAGCCGAAGGCAAGCTCGAGGAGGTCCGCGAGCTGCAGGCCCAGATCACGCTGCAGGAGGAAACCATCGACCTCCTGGAAGCCGACTGGAGCCTTCTCAACCAGCCCTCGCGGCTGCAGCGTCTGTCCACTGCCTTCGAGGCCGAGCTTGGCCTGAAGCCGATCGAGCCCTGGCAAATGGCCGAGCCCGATGAACTGCCGGGCCGGGCGAGCGATTTCGAGCCGCTGGTTGCGGAAAGCGGAACGGATGCGGATCTGACAACGGGATCGGTGAAACCATGAAGGGCTTGAGAAGGCTGATGACGGGGACCAGGCCCGCCACGACGACCGTCGCTGAAACCGGCCGCACACCGCTCGAATTCGAGGGCGTGCGCAAGGCGCAAGGAGCCCAGGCGAAGAACCGGATGATCATCGCCATTGCCTGTTTTGGGGTGTTCTACGCCGCAATCGGCGCTAGGCTGGTGGATTACGGGATGCGCTCGCCTGAAACCGTGTCGTCGATCCAGCGCCCCGACCAGCTGCTGGTCTCGCGTCCCGACCTTCTGGACCGCAATGGCGAGGTTCTGGCGACCGACATCCGCACGGTGTCGCTGTTTGCCGAGCCCAACAAGATCATCGATGCCGACGAGGCGATCGAACTGCTCGCCACCGTTCTCCCTGATCTCGACATGCGCGGCATTCACCGCAAATTGTCATCCAATTCCCGCTTCCAGTGGCTCAGGCGGCAACTGACCCCCAAGCAGCAGAGCCAGATCCTGGCGCTCGGCATCCCCGGCATCGGATTCCGGCCGGAGACCCGGCGGTTCTACCCGGGCGGTCCGACCGCCTCGCATGTGGTCGGCCACGTCAATATCGACAATCGCGGCATCGCCGGAATGGAGAAATATGTCGACGGGCAGGGGCTCGGCGACCTGGCCGCCGCCGGCATGACCGTCAACGAGGACATGGAGCCGGTCAAGCTGTCGCTCGACCTGAGGGTCCAGCACGTGCTGCGCGACGAGCTCGCCGCCGCCATGGACCGCTACAAGGCGATCGCGGCGGCCGGCGTCGTGCTCAATGTCCACACCGGCGAAGTCGTCGGCATGTCGTCGCTGCCCGACTATGATCCGAACAATCCGGTCGAGGCGCTGCAGAAGGACAGGCTCAACCGGATGTCGGCCGGCACCTATGAAATGGGCTCGACCTTCAAGGCGTTCACCACCGCAATGGCGCTGGATTCTGGCAAGGTCGGCATGGATGATTCCTTCGATGCGCGCGGTTCGATCCGCATCGGCGGCTTCACCATCCGGGATTTTCACGGCAAGAACCGGATCCTGACGGTGCCGGAGATCTTCATCTATTCCTCCAACATCGGCACCGCCAGGATGGCCGACATCGTCGGCATCGAGGGCCACAAGGAATTTCTCACCCGGATGGGGCTGCTCACCCGGATGCAGACCGAGCTGCCCGAGGTGGCGACGCCGAACCAGCCGCCGGTGTGGAAGAAGATCAGCTCGATCACGATCTCCTTCGGTCACGGCGTCTCCACCACGCCGCTGCAGACCGCCGTCGCGGCCGCGGCGCTGATGAATGGCGGCAAGCTGATCGAGCCGACATTCCTGCCGCGCACCGTCGAGCAGGCGGATCAGCTGGCGGTCCAGGTGATCCAGCCGTCGACCAGCAAGAGCATGCGCGACCTGATGCAGATGAATGTCGCCAACGGATCGGGCCGGCGCGCCGAGGTCGAGGGCTTTCGCGTCGGCGGCAAGACCGGCACGGCGGAGAAGGTGGTCAATGGACGCTACGATTCCTCGGTCCGGTTCAACGCCTTCCTGTCCGCCTTCCCGATCGACAATCCCGAATATGTGGTGCTTGTGGTGATTGACGAGCCCAAGCCGGAGGAGGGAAAAGCCTCCGCAACGGCCGGTCTCAACGCGGCCCCCATGGTCAGCGCCATCGTGCGCCGGTCGGCGGGCTTTCTCGGGGTCAAGCCGGAATTCGGAAACGGTTCCCAGGAATTGTCGCTTACCTATTGAGGCCAGTCATACTGATAACACAAGTGGCGGGCAGGGCATCGCCAGCCAGAGTACCCGCCGCACCCGTCCGCCAATGAAAGACCCGAGCATTTCATGAAACTGTCCGCGCTGATCGAAGCCCTGCCGCCCCAGACACTCGCCGCCGCGTCCGACATGGCCGTGCCCGACCTGACCTTGACGGGGCTGACTGCCGACAGCCGCACGGTGGAGACTGGCAATCTGTTCTTTGCCCTGGCTGGTGTGAAAACCGACGGGGGGCGGTTTGCCGCCGAGGCCGCATCCAGGGGCGCCGTGGCAATTGTCGCCGCAAGCGATGCGCCGCTTCCTGGGATCAACCTGCCGGTGATCCGGGCCGCTGATCCGCGGCTGGCGCTGGCGCGCATGGCGGCCGCCTTTTTCGGACCGCAGCCGCGGGTGATCGGCGCAGTGACCGGTACCGCCGGCAAGACCTCGGTCGCGTCGTTCCTGCGCCAGATCTGGGCCCATGCCGGGGAACAGGCCGCGATGATCGGAACCACCGGCGTCATCGCCCCCGGCCGCATCGACTACGGCACGCTGACCACGCCCGATCCGGTGGCTCTGCACCGGTTGCTCGCCGACCTTGCCTCAGGCGGCGTGACCCATGCGGCGATGGAGGCGTCGAGCCACGGGCTCGACCAGCGCCGGCTCGACGGCGTGGCGCTCAGCGTTGCGGGATTCACCAATCTGGGCCGCGATCATCTCGATTATCATTCCGACATGGACGCCTACATGGCGGCCAAGATGCGGCTGTTCGACACGCTTTTGCCGAAAGGCGCGCCGGCGGTGATCTTTGCCGATGATCCCTGGTCGGAACGCGCCGTCGAAGTCGCCGAACGGGCCGGCGCCCGTGTGCTTACCGTTGGCCGCAAGGGCGGGTTCCTGAGCCTCAAGCGGGTCGAGCACCTGCGTCACAAGCAGATCGCGGAAGTGCATCTGGAGGGCCGGATCTTCGAGGTCCATCTGCCGCTGGCCGGCGATTTCCAGATTTCCAACGCGCTGGTGGCGGCCGGCATGGCGATGGCAACCGGTACTTCGCCGGATCAGGTGATGGAAGCGCTGGAGCATCTCACCGGCGCCTCGGGGCGGCTGGAACTGATCGGCGCGACGCCTGAGGGGGCGCCCGCCTATGTCGATTATGCGCACAAGCCCGAAGCGCTCCAGAATGTGCTTCAGGCGGTGCGGCCCTTCACCACCGGGCGCGTGATCGTGGTCTTCGGCTGCGGCGGCGACCGGGATCGCGGCAAGCGGCCGATCATGGGGGCGATTGCCTCCGAGCTTGCCGATGTTGTGATTGTCACCGATGATAATCCGCGCTCGGAAGAGCCTGCGGCGATCCGTGCCGAGATCATGACGGCGGCGCCTGGCGCCACGGAGATCGGCGACCGCGCTGCAGCAATCCGTCAGTCGGTGAGCATGCTCAAGGCGGGCGATACGCTGATCGTCGCCGGCAAGGGGCACGAGGAAGGGCAGACCGTGGGCAGCGTGGTGCTGCCGTTCTCCGATCATGCAGAAATTCGCAAATGCCTGGAGGAACTCAAGTCATGAGCTTGTTGTGGACCGCCAAAGAGATGATCGAAGCCATGGACGGGCGTCCGCTGGGCGCCATGCCCGCGGGCATCACCGGCATTTCCATCGACAGCCGGACAATTGGCGAGGGTGAGGCGTTCTTCGCCATCAAGGGCGACAGGTTCGACGGCCACAATTTCGCAAGCGTCGCCGTGGCGAACGGCGCGAGCCTGCTGGTGGTGGACGAATCCAAGCTGCCGGCGCTCGGCCGCGTCACAGCACCCATGATCGTCGTCAACGACGTGCTGGCGGCGCTCGAGGATCTCGGCCGCGCCGCGCGCGCCAGGTCGGACGCGAAAATCATCGCCATCACCGGTTCGGTGGGCAAGACCTCGACCAAGGAGATGCTGCGCCGGGCGCTCGAGCCAAGCGGCGAGGTGCATGCCTCGACCGCGTCGTTCAACAATCACTGGGGCGTTCCGCTGACGCTGGCCCGGATGCCCGTCTCGGCGGCCTACGGCGTGTTCGAGATCGGCATGAACCATCCGGGCGAGATCCGCCCGCTGGTCAAGATGGTGCGCCCGCATGTGGCGCTCATCACCACGATCGCGGCGGCTCACATGGGCAATTTCAAGAATCTCGGCGAGATCGCCGCCGCCAAGGCGGAGATCATGGAGGGGATCGACAAGGACGGCCATCTTCTTCTCAACCGCGACAACGAGAAATATGGCTGGCTGAAGAAACACGCAAGCGATCTCGGTCTCAAGCATGTCCACTCGTTCGGCGAGAACGCCAAGGCCGATTTCCGCCTGCTCAATTGCAAGCTTTTGCCAGACTGCTCGACGATCACCGCCCGCATCGGCGCCGATGATGTCGCCGTCAAGATCGGCGCGCCGGGCCGGCACCTGGTACAGAACGCGCTTGCGGTGATCGGCACAGTACACCTGGTTGGCGCGGACCTCGCCAAGGCCACACACGCGCTGGCCGCGATCTCGGCCGAGAAGGGCCGCGGCGCGCGGCATGCGCTCAAGATCGACGGCGGCAGCTTCATGCTGATCGATGAAAGCTACAACGCCAATCCGGCCTCGATGCGCGCGGCGCTCGAACTGCTGCGCGACACGCCGGTGCGGCTGAGGGGCCGCCGTGTCGCAGTCCTTGGCGACATGCTGGAGATGGGCCGGTTCTCCGAGCGCGTGCACCGTGATCTGGCGGATCCGTTGCGCGAGGCGAAAGCTGATCTCGTCTGCCTCGCCGGGCCCGAGATGCGGGCGCTCAAGGACGAACTCGGAACCGAGATCGAGACGGTCTACCGCGACGATGCGGACGGGCTGGCGGCCTATCTCAAGACAGGTCTCAGGGACGGTGACGCGGTGATGGTCAAATCATCGCTGGGCATCGGCTTCGGGCGCATCGTCAAGGCGTTGCTTGACAAGTATCCGGTGCTGCCTGACAGCAGCACTCAAGATTAATGGCGCTTAAGGACTAAAGCATATGCTCATATGGTTGGTGGATCTGGCGGACAATGTCCAGTTTTTCAATCTTTTCAGATACATCACCTTCCGAACCGGTGCAGCAATGTTTACCTCGGCGCTGATCGTGTTTCTGTTCGGCCCCCGAATCATCGCCTCGCTGAAAGTTCGCCAGGGTCGCGGGCAACCGATCCGGGCGGATGGGCCGCAGACCCATTTCCTCAAGGCCGGAACGCCGACCATGGGCGGGCTGATGATCCTGGCGGGCATCGTCGGGTCGTCGCTTTTGTGGGCGGACCTGTCGAGCGTCTATGTGGTGACGACGCTCCTGGTGACGCTCGGCTTCGGCGCGATCGGCTTTTACGACGACTATCTCAAGGTCACCAAGCAGACCGACAAGGGCTTTTCCGGCAAGGCCCGCCTTGGCCTCGAATTCCTGATCGCCGGCGTCGCGGTGTTCTTCATCATGCAGGCCTCGATGGCGGCATCGACGGTCAATGGCGCGGCCTTCGGCTCATCGGTGGCGTTTCCGTTCTTCAAGGACCTGCTGCTCGATCTGGGGCTGTTCTTCATTGTCTTTGGCGCGTTCGTGATCGTCTCGGCCGGCAATGCGGTCAATCTCACCGACGGGCTGGATGGCCTGGCCATCGTTCCGGTGATGATCGCGGCAGCCTCGTTTGGCGCCATTGCCTATCTTGCCGGCAACGCCGTGTTCGCCAATTACCTGCAGATCCACTTTGTCCCCGGCACCGGCGAACTTGCGGTGATCCTGGGCGCGGTCATCGGCGCGGGGCTCGGGTTCCTCTGGTTCAACGCGCCGCCGGCGGCGATCTTCATGGGCGACACCGGTTCGCTGTCGCTGGGCGGCCTGATCGGCACGGTGGCGGTCGCGACCAAGCACGAGATCGTCATGGCGATCATCGGTGGCCTGTTCGTCATGGAAGCCCTGTCGGTGATCATCCAGGTGACCTGGTTCAAGATGACCGGCAAGCGGGTGTTCCTGATGGCGCCGATCCACCATCATTTCGAAAAGCTCGGCTGGACCGAAAGCCAGGTGGTGGTGCGGTTCTGGATCATCTCGGTGGGGCTCGCGATGCTCGGTCTTGCGACCCTGAAATTGAGGTAGCCGATGATCCCGGCAACGACATTTCGCGGGCAGCGCGTGGCGCTTTTCGGGCTGGGGGGCTCAGGTCTCGCAACCGCGAAGTCGCTGGCGGCCGGCGGTGCCGAGGTCATCTCCTGGGACGACAATCCGGCCCAGGTCGAGGCGGTCCGCGCGGCGGGACTGACAGTCGGCGACCTGCGCGACATCGACTGGGCTTCCCAGAATGCGTTGGTGCTGTCGCCCGGCGTGCCGCTCACCCATCCCAAGCCGCACTGGACGGCGGAGCTCGCAAACAGCCACGGTGTCGAGATCATCGGCGATGTCGAGATTTTCGCGCGCGAGCGGCGGGCGATTGCGCCGGGCAGCCCGTTCATCGCGATTACCGGCACCAACGGCAAGTCGACCACCACCGCGCTGATCGCCCATGTGATCGCCCATTCGGGCCGCGACGCCCAGCTTGGCGGCAATATCGGCACCGCGGTGCTGACGCTCGCGCCGCCCGCGCCCGGTCGGGTGCATGTTGTTGAATGCTCGTCCTACCAGATCGATCTGGCGCCTTCTCTGGATCCGAGCGCCGGGCTGCTGCTCAACCTCACCCCGGATCATCTCGACCGCCATGGCTCGATGCAGCACTACGCCGACGTCAAGACGCGTCTGGTGGAGCACAGCGACGTGGCCATCATCGGCGATGATGACGACTGGTGCCGCGGCATTGCCGCGAGGCTCGAAGCCTGCGGCGCGACCGTCGAACGGATCTCCAAGGATCATGCACTCGACCATGGCCTGTTCGCCGAAGGCGCGACGATCCGCGAGGCGAGGAATGGCGTTGTCACCGACCTGGCGGATCTGAGCGCAATCACGACATTGCGCGGGGCGCACAATGCGCAGAATGCCGCGGCCGCCATCGCGGCCTGCCGGACAGCGGGGCTGAGCGACGACGAGATCCGCGCGGGGCTGGCCAGCTTCCCCGGCCTCAAGCACCGGATGCAGCCGGTGGCACGCCAGGGTCGGGTGATCTTCGTCAATGATTCCAAGGCCACCAATGCCGAAGCCGCGGCGCCCGCGCTCAACAGCTATGAGCGGATCTACTGGATCGCCGGCGGATTGCCCAAGGAGGGCGGGATCGCCGCACTCGAGCCATTGTTTCCGCGTATCGCCAAGGCCTATCTGATCGGCGAGGCGGCGGCGGGGTTTGCGGCGACGATCGGCGCGCATGCGCCCTTCGAGATCTCCGGCACGCTCGACAACGCGGTCGCCGCCGCTGCGAAGGATGCGGCGGAGGATCCGGCGGAGATGCCTGTGGTGCTGTTGTCGCCGGCCTGCGCCAGCTTCGACCAGTACCGCAATTTTGAGGTTCGCGGCGACGCCTTCGTAAGCCTGGTGTCGGCTCTGGATGATATCCACATGCTCATCGATGTCCAAAACAGGGAGGCACAGCATGGTTAGCCGGGTAGAACGCGGGCCGGTCGCCGACTGGTTCTGGACCATTGACCGCCTGTTTCTTGCAACCTTCATCGGGCTGATGGGCATCGGCCTGATGATGTCTTTCGCAGCCAGCCCGGCGGTTGCCGAACGGCTCGGCCTCGACAGCTTTCATTTCGTCACCCGTCACGGGTTCTTCCTGGTTCCGGCGCTGATCGTGATGGTCGGGGCCTCGTTCCTGAGCTCGCGGCAGGTGCGGCGCGTGGCGCTGGTGCTTCTTGCCGGTTCGATCGCGATGATGGTGCTGGCGCTGTTCTTCGGCGTCGAGATCAAGGGCTCGCGGCGCTGGATCTCGGTCATGGGGATTTCGGTCCAGCCATCGGAATTCATGAAGCCGGCCTTCGTCATCATCTGCGCCTGGCTGTTCTCCGAACGCTCGCGCCATCCCGAAATCCCCGGCAACCTGTTCGCCATCATCCTGTTCGGCATTGTCGCAGCGCTGCTGGTGGCCCAGCCGGACCTCGGCCAGACCATGCTGACGGCTGCGATCTGGGGCGGCATGTTCTTCATGGCGGGCATGTCCTGGTTCTGGATCGTGCTGCTGGGCGGCGTCGCCACGGCCGGCGCGTTTTCAGCCTATTTCATGTTCCCGCATGTCGCCGAACGCATCAACGGCTTTCTGTTCGGCGAAGGCGACAGTTTCCAGGTGGACACTGCCCGCGAGGCGATCATCCGCGGCGACTGGCTGGGCCAGGGGCCGGGCGAGGGCACCATCAAGCGCATCCTGCCCGACAGCCACACCGATTTCGTGTTCTCCGTCGCGGCCGAGGAATTCGGCATTGTCTTCTGCATGGTGCTGGTGGCGCTGTTCGGTTTCGTCGTCATTCGCGGGCTTGTGCGCGCCGGCCGCGAGCAGGACGACTTCACCCGGCTGTCGGTGGCGGGCCTGGCGCTGCTGATCGGGTTCCAGTCCTTCATCAATATCGGCGTCAATCTCGAACTGCTGCCGGCCAAGGGCATGACCCTGCCGCTGATTTCCTATGGCGGCTCGTCGATGATCGCGGTGGCGATCACCGCGGGCTTCATGCTGGCGCTGACCCGGCGCAGGCCGGAAAGCCGGGCCAAGCCCCGCACCATCTACCGGCAGCCGGCAAGCGTGGCGGCGGAATAGCGCCATGGCCACAAGCAAGCTCTTCCTGCTGGCGGCCGGCGGCACCGGCGGACACCTGTTTCCGGCCGAGGCTCTGGCGCATGAACTGATCGCCCGCGGCCACCGGGTGCATCTCGTTACCGACAGCCGCGCAGAACGCTTTGCGGGAAAATTTCCCGCGACCGACGTTCACGTGGTCCGCTCCGCCACCATCGGCTCGAAAAACCCGGTCAAGGTGATCCGGTCCCTGTGGACGCTGTTCCAGGGCGTTCGCGAAGCCGGCAGGCTCATGCGCAAGATCAGGCCCGATGCGGTGATCGGCTTTGGCGGTTACCCGACCATTCCGCCGCTGCTGGCGGCGTCGAATGCCGGGTTGCCGACCATGCTGCACGAACAGAACGCGGTGATGGGCCGCGCCAACAAGGCGCTGGCCTCGCGCGTCAGGGTGATCGCCGGCGGCTTCCTGCCCGAGGGCAGGGGAAGACATGCGGACAAGACCGTGATCACCGGCAATCCGGTGCGTCCCGAAGTCATCGCCGCGGCGGCCATTCCCTATGTCCCCTCGCTCGATGGCGAGCCGTTCCGGCTGGTGGTGTTCGGCGGCAGCCAGGGCGCGCAGTTTTTCTCCGACGCGATCCCTTCCGCTATCGGGCTGTTGCCGGATGATCTGCGGGCGCGGCTCGAACTGACCCAGCAGGCCCGTCCCGAGGACGAGCCGCATGTCCGGGCGCGGCTCGAGGAAATGGGGGTGAAGGCCGAGGTCTCGCCGTTCTTCACCGACATGGCGGCGCGCATCGGGGCGGCGCATCTGGTGATCTCGCGGTCGGGCGCCTCGACCGTCTCAGAAATCGCGGTGATCGGTCGCTCGGCCATTCTGGTGCCATATCCTTACGCGCTCGATCATGATCAGGCGGCGAACGCCCAGGCGCTGATGGACCAGGGCGGGGCCAGCGTCGTCAAGCAGTCGGAGCTCAGCCCGCAGCTTCTGTCGGAAATGATCGCCGACCGGATGAATGATCCCGCAGGCCTTGCCGCCACTGCGGCCGCCGCCCAGGCCACCGGGAAACCCGACGCCGCGCGCTTGCTTGCCAACCTGGCAGAAGCTATTGCGGAGGGCGTCAGCATCGAGCAATTCAGGAGTAGTCCCGCATGAAAATGCCGCAAACCATCGGCCTTGTCCATTTCATCGGCATCGGCGGCATCGGCATGAGCGGCATTGCCGAGGTGCTCAACAATCTCGGCTACAGGGTGCAGGGCTCCGACCAGTCCGACAGCGCCAATGTGCAGCGGCTGCGTGACAAGGGCATCGAGGTGCATATCGGCCATTCCGCTGCCAATCTGGGTGCGGCCGAAGTGGTGGTGGTCTCGACCGCGATCCGGAAGAACAATCCCGAACTGGTGGCCGCACGCGAGCGCCTGCTCCCCGTCGTGCGCCGCGCCGAAATGCTGGCCGAGCTGATGCGCTTCCGCAACGCGATTGCCATCGGCGGCACCCATGGCAAGACCACGACGACCTCGATGGTGGCGACGCTCCTGGAAGCCGGCGGGCTCGACCCGACCGTGATCAATGGCGGCATCATCAACGCCTACGGCACCAATGCGCGCATGGGCGAGGGCGAGTGGATGGTGGTGGAGGCCGACGAGAGCGACGGCACCTTCCTCAAGCTGCCCGCCGAGATCGCGGTCATCACCAACATCGATCCCGAGCATCTGGATCATTACGGCAATTTCGACGCGGTGCGCGCGGCGTTCCGGCAGTTCGTCGAGAACGTGCCGTTCTACGGCTTCGGCGTGATGTGCCTCGACCATCCGGAAGTGCAGGCGCTGGTCAGCCGCATCGAGGACCGGCGGGTCATCACCTATGGCCATAACCCGCAATCGGATGTGCGCTATTCCAACCACCGCATGGACGGGCCGGTCTCGGTGTTCGACGTGGTGATCCACAGCCGCAAGACCGGCGCGCGGGTCGAACTCAAGGATCTCCGGCTGCCGATGCCGGGCAAGCACAATGTCTCCAATGCCGTCGCGGCCATTGCCGTGGCCTATGAGCTGGGGCTGACGCCCGAGCAGATCGCCAGGGGTCTGGGGCAGTTCGGCGGGGTCAAGCGCCGCTTCACCCACACCGGAACCTGGAACGGGGTCGAGATATTCGACGATTACGGCCACCACCCGGTCGAGATCAAGGCGGTGCTGTCGGCCGCCCGCGACGCCTGCCAGGGCCGGGTGATCGCGGTCGCCCAGCCGCATCGCTACACACGGCTTGAAAGCCTGTTCGACGACTTTTCAACCTGCTTCAACGACGCCAACACCGCCATCATTGCGCCGGTCTATTCCGCCGGCGAGGACCCGATCAGGGACATCAGTTCAGCCACGCTGGTCTCCAGCATGAAGGCCGGCGGCCACCGCGACGCGCGGCTGATCGACGGGCCCGAGGCGCTTGCGCCGCTGATCGCCGAGATCGCCAGACCCGGTGACTATGTCGTTTGCCTGGGCGCCGGCACCATCACCCAATGGGCCAATCAGCTGCCCAAGGAACTGGCTGCGCTCAAGCCCGCGCCGGAGCCCGGGGGTGACGCATGAAGCCGCTGCAGGTTGACGGCGAGAAGCTGCTGGCGTCGCTTGAGGGCAAGCTTGAGGGCGTGCGCGGCCGGCTGACGCCCAATGCCGAGATGTCGAAGATCACCTGGTTCCGCACCGGCGGGCCGGCGGAGCTGTTGTTCCAGCCGGCCGACGAGGACGATCTGGCGGCCTTCCTTGCGGCGCTGCCTGAAGAGATCCCGGTGCTGCCGGTGGGCATCGGCTCCAATCTGCTGGTGCGTGACGGCGGCATCCCCGGCGTGGTGATCCGGCTGTCCGCCAAGGGCTTCGGCCAGGCCGAGCGGGTCTCCGACACGCGGCTTTCGGCGGGCGCTGCTTGTCCCGACAAGCATCTGGCAGCACTTGCGCTTGAGGCCGGGCTCTCGGGCTTTCATTTCTACCACGGCATTCCCGGCGGCATCGGCGGCGCACTGAGGATGAATGCCGGCGCCAATGGCGTCGAGACCCGCGAACGCGTCGTCGAGGTTCACGCCATTGACCGCAAGGGCGTGCGCCATGTGCTGACCAATGCCGAGATGGGTTATGCCTACCGGCACTCCTCGGCGTCCAAGGATCTCATCTTCACCCGCGCCGTCTTCGAGGGCGTGCCCGGTGACCCGGTCGAGATCCGCGCCGCCATGGACGCCGTGCAGCACCACCGCGAGACGGTGCAGCCGATCCGCGAAAAGACCGGCGGCTCGACCTTCAAGAATCCGGAAGGCCATTCTGCCTGGAAGGTGATCGACGAGGCCGGCTGCCGCGGGCTGACCATTGGCGGGGCTCAGATGTCGCCGATGCACTGCAATTTCATGATCAACACCGGCACGGCTTCCGGCTACGAGCTCGAGAATCTCGGCGAAACCGTCCGCGCCCGGGTGCTCGAGCATTCGGGCATCAGGCTCGAATGGGAAATCAAGCGGCTCGGCCTGTTCGAGCCCGGCCATGTGGTGCAGGAGTTTCTGGGGCAGATGGTCTAGCAAAAGGGCCGCCGGGGAGGGTGGACAGATGAACGCAGCATCGACCGGTTCGAAGCCCGGATTGCTCAACGGCAAGTGCCTGTGCGGCGCGGTCCGGTTCACTGTCACGGATGCGTTCGAATACGCGATGAATTGCCATTGCGGGAAATGCCGCCGCACCACCGGGTCGGCGTTCAAGCCGATGGGCGGGATCGCCCGGGCCGAACTTGCAGTCACCTCCGGCGCCGCCGACGTCTTCTATTATGGCGACGCCACGACCCATGACGCCCATTGCCGGCACTGCGGCTCGATGGTCTATTCCCAGGTTCGTGACGCGGCCTACGCCCATGTGCCGCTCGGCGTGCTGATCGATACGCCCTCGATCCGGCCGACCCACCATATCCATGTCGCTTCCAAGGCGCCCTGGTTCGAGATCACCGACGACCTGCCGCAATACCAGGAATTCGATTGAGCGGAGTGAGGCTGGCTGTCCGTTTGTTTCTCATCAAAATGGGTGAAGCCGAGGACAATCGTCATGACACTTGCTCACATAAACCTGGTCGCACGCGATGCGGAAGCGCTCGCAGCGTTCTACATGAACGTCACAAAATGCGAATTGCTGCGCGCCCCCAAAATGTTGTCAGGGGAAATCGTTTCGCGAGGCAATGGCCTCCCTAACTCCGAGATCTACACGATCTGGCTCAAATTCCCCGAACTTGAACGCCCGTTTCTGGAAATACACCAACATACCGTTACCCATCATCGTGATCAGCCAAGGGTCAACGAACCAGGCTTCGGCCACCTGGCATTCCAGATGGAGGATATAAGCGACGTACTTTCGAAGATCCTTCAAGCTGGTGGTTCGCAGGTTGGTGAAATCACGGATTTTGGGACGCCGGAGAAACCATGTCTGATCGCGTACGCCCGTGATCCAGAGGGAAACGTTCTTGAGCTTGAGCAAAGAAGCACTGCCCGCTGATGGCTGCATGGCAATAAACCCGGCAAGAGCTTTACCTGCGGGCTGCTGCCACATCCGGAACGTGAATTCGCTCCACACTTGCTACAACGGTTTTATCCAGCCGTTCTGCGATCCTGCTACGATGAAAGACAGCTTCGAGGGCCGACCGATCAAAGCAGAGGACAAGACAAGTCAACCCGACGCTAACCATGAGGCCTGTTTCAAGCGCCAAACACACTTCCCTGACCCAGACGCCTCGGGCCACCGCTGCGCATTGCAGGACAATGTTAATCCGCTGGTCCTACCATGCCGCTCGTCAAATCGGAGTGTGTTCATGGTCGGCGTGACCCGAAACTGGATAGTCAGGCAGTTGATGCTCGGGGAGTTCGGCTCCTATCGGGAGGTCTGCCGTAAGTCGGTCTGGGTCGCCCTCAAGGTCTCCGTGCTGGCCTATGGCCTCAATCTCGGCGCCCATTTCCTGATGTACGGATTCGGGCTGCTGCCCTACAGCCTGGGGGCGGCGCTGATTGTCGCCACGCTGCTGACGCCGCCGATCACCTTTATCCTGTCGGTCACGGCCTATTTGGCGGTCGGCTTCGCGATTCACGATCTCGGAGTGTCGCGCAGGGAGCTTGAACGCCTGAGCCGCACCGACATGCTTTCGGGGCTCGCCAACCGGCGCGCCTTCCAGGATGCGTTTGACGCCTGCGAGCGGGACAAGTCCATGGTCGTCTTCGACATCGACAGTTTCAAGGCGATCAACGACTGCCACGGCCATTCCACCGGCGATACGGCCATTGCCGAGGTGGCTAAAGAATTGTCCGCCGTTTTCGGAGAGCGCAGCCTGTGTGCGCGCATCGGTGGCGAAGAATTCGCCGTGTTCAGCTCAGATGTGCCCTTCGCGGCATTTGCGGCCCTCGCCGAAACCGCCCGGATCCGGATCGCCAGACTCAGGATCAGCGCGGACGCCGGAGATTTCGGGCTGACCGTGTCCGGCGGTGTCGCAAGGGCGCGGGCGCAGGAGAAATTCGGCGAGAGCTTCTCGAATGCCGACAAGGCGCTCTACGCCGCCAAGACCGGCGGTCGCAACCGGATCGCCCTGTTCTGCCCGTCTGATGATGAGGCCGCCAGGGCCGCGCCGCCAGCGCCGGAAACGAGAACCAAAGCGGCCTGACCGCACAGCACCCCTTGATCCTTTGCAGTGCAAGGGGATCTTCCACGGCGCTTCCATCTCAAGGCTTTCGCGCGTTTGCGATCCGGGCACAGGCCTGCCTGTCTGTTTACGCGAGATTCACCACGACTTCCGGTTCACCGCCGCACCCACCTGAATTGCCGGAAATGGCAAGAAACTGCAGTGGTCCTGGCAGTATATTCTTAATGCCGCATATCTAATAAAGCTTTCATGGACCGAAATGCGAAGATTGGCGGCGTCGCCCGCGACTGGATCATCAGGCAGCTGACGCTGGGTGAGTTCGATTCGCGTCGCCATGTCTGGCACAAGGCGGTTGTCATGGCGTGCAAGATCTCGGCGCTTGCCTATGGCATCAACCTGGTGGCCCATCTGGGACTCTACTGGCTCGACCTGTTGCCCTTTCCGCTCTCGGCCGGGTTGATCGCGGCCACGATACTGACGCCGACCATAGCCTTCTCCGTCGCCCTGGCCGTCTATGTGGTTCTTGGCTTCGCGATCTATGAACTCGGCGTGTCGCGTGCCGAGCTCGAGCATCTCAGCCGCACCGACATGTTGTCGGGCCTGGCCAACCGCAGGGCGTTTCTGGAGAATTTCGACCGGTGCAATCTCGACAAGTCGCTGATGGTGATTGACATCGACCGGTTCAAATACGTCAATGACAATTACGGCCATTCGACAGGCGACGAGGTGATCGTCAGGGTCGCCGACATGCTCTTTTCGGTCTTCGCCGGCCGTGGGTATTGCGCGCGCATCGGCGGGGAGGAGTTCGCCGTCTACAGCTCGGAGCTTGGCTTTGCCGAGTTCGTGGCGCTTGGCGAAATTGCGCGCCACCGGATCGCCAGGATGCGCATCGAGGTGGATGGGGAGGCTTTTTCCGTCACCGTCTCGGGTGGCATCACCCGGGCGCTGCCGGCGCAGACATTCGGCGAGAGCTTTTCGCGCGCCGACACGGCGCTCTACGATGCCAAGGAAGGCGGACGCAACCGCATCGTGCTGTCCTACGACACCGCGCCGCCGGCGCGCAGGACCGTGCGGACGGAAACGACGGAAAGGCTATCCGGGCGCTGAGCCAACTGCTCTGCCCGGGGGCCTTCGGGTTACCGATCCAGTCCCAGCACCCGCCTGACCGCCGCATGCGGCAGGGCCGGCACGAAATTCCCGTCGCGCCCGGTCATCGCCTCATTGGCGATCATCGAATTCAGGATGGCTTCTTCGGTGGCCTGCACCACCGCCTCGAAGAACGGGTCCATGTCCTCGTCCGGCACGAAGCGGGCCGTGCGGATTGCGCCGGGATCGAGATCGGAGCTGGCGGTCGAAAAGGCCAGGAACAGATCGCCCGAGCCGTGATTGGCCATGCCGCCGGTCCGGCCAATGCCGAAGGTGGCGCGCCGCGCGAGCCGCTTCAGCTGATGCGGCAGAAACGGCGCGTCGGTGGCGATGATGACGATGATCGAGCTCAGCTCCTTGTCCGGCGCGCCGCTGTGCATCTGCGGCAGCTCGGGGTCGGCGCCGGTTGTTTTGCCGAGCACGGTCAGGTGCCTGCGGGTGCCGAAATTGGCCTGCACGAACACACCGATGGTGAAGTCCTCGCCGTCAAAGCCGACACGCCGCGAGGTGGTTCCCGAGCCTGCCTTGAAGCCGAAGCATTTCATCCCGGTGCCGCCGCCGACGCTGCCTTCCTCGACCGGTCCGCCGCGAGCCGCGTCGATCGCCGCGATCACATGTCGCGCCTCGACGTGAAAGCCGTTGATGTCGTTCAGGAACCCGTCATAGGTCTCGGCCGCCACCGGCAGCGCGAAATCGTCGTGGTAGCGGTCAGCCAGCCCATCCACGGCCCAGCGGATGGTCGCGTCGCGGGCAATTCCACAGGAATGGGTGTTGGTGATGGTGATCGGCAGCCCGAACTTGCCGGTCTCCTCGATATAATGCGTGCCGCTCAGCTCGCCATTGCCGTTGAGGCTGAAGAAGCCGGCGAACAGCGGCTGATGGATCAGCTCCAGCGGACGCGGCAGAATTGCCGTCACCCCGGTGCGCACCGGGCCCTTGCCGGCAACCAGAGGTCCATCGCCGGCAATCAGGGTTGCATAGCCGACACTGACCCCGGCCACATCGGTGATCGCGTTGTGCGGGCCGCAGATCCCCTCCAACGGCACCCCGAGCCCCCGCGCGCGCAGCTTGCCTGAGGGCGTGGACGTCCATGCGGGAGGCATATGGGGAGAGGCCATGCGACGCGTTCCTTCTGGGGTATCCTGGTCATGTCTTTCAGGCGAAGGAATGGCACGGCTTCGGGCGCGCGTGCAAGCAGCCGCACCTCCCTCGGGCGTCATCCTGACGTCGGGGCCTTTCTGGAGCCAGCGCCACAAAACGGCCCGTCCGCCATGCATCTGGATGGCTTGGCGCAACCTTCGCGCTGTATTCTGGCCTGTATCTTGCCCGATCCGGCAATTTTTGAGCAAGGCCGGCCCGCCGGACGCGCGGATTGAACGGCGGCGAGGGGGTGCGGGTGAACGCGGCGAGACGAGGAACTGGATGACTTCCGACACACCAAAGAAACATGTTGCCGTGCTTATGGGCGGTTTTTCCTCGGAACGGCCGGTGAGCCTGGCGTCCGGCAAGCCCTGCGCCGATGCGCTGGAGAGCGCCGGCTACAAGGTCACCCGCGTCGACGTCGGCAAGGATATCGCCGCGGTGCTCGCCGAACTCAGGCCCGATGTCGCCTTCAACGCGCTGCACGGGCCCTATGGCGAGGACGGCACCATCCAGGGCATTCTCGAATATCTCGGCATTCCCTACACCCATTCCGGGGTCACGGCCTCGGCGCTCGCCATGGACAAGCGGCTGTCCAAGATCGTCGCCAAGGCGGTGGGCATTCCGGTGGCGGAATCGAAGGTGATGAACCGGCACGACTTCACCTCGGCGCATCCGATGACGCCGCCCTATGTGGTCAAGCCGGTCAATGAAGGCTCGAGCTTCGGCGTCGTCATCGTCCAGGAGAACCAGAGCCATCCGCCGCAGGTGATCACCTCCAGCGAGTGGAAATATGGCGACGAGGTGATGGTCGAGCGCTACGTCGCCGGGCGCGAACTGACCTGCACCATCATGGGCGACGTGGCGCTGGCGGTGACCGAGATCGTGCCGCAAGGACACAGCTTCTATGATTATGACTCGAAATATGTCGCCGGAGGCTCGAAACACGTTTGCCCGGCGGAAATTTCACCAATTGTTTACCAAAAAATACGTAGGTTGGCGTTGAAGGCGCATCAAGCGATCGGTTGTCGCGGCGTGAGCAGGTCCGATTTCCGCTATGATGACCGTTTCTCCGAAAACGGGGAGGTCATCTGGCTCGAAATCAACACCCAGCCCGGCATGACACCCACATCCTTGGCGCCTGAAATGGCCCTGCAGGCAGGGCATTCGTTCGAAGAATTTGTCAGCTGGATGGTGGAGGACGCTTCGTGTCGCCGATGACGGAAAACCAAGGCAGAGCCGCCCAGGCGGTGACGGCGTCCGGACGCGAAGCGTTCCCGGGCGCTTTCGTTCTGCCGCGTTTTCTGCGCCGTCCCGCCCGCTACTTCGCGGCACTGGCCACCGGCCGGGTGGATATCCGTCCGCACGCGGGCTCGGTTGCGGCCTGCGCCTTTCTGGCGGCCACCGGATTTTACGGCATGGCGCTTGGCGGCCACACTTATGCCGTCACGCAGGCCGTCACCACCGGAGCCGGCTTCGCGCTCGAGGACGTCCAGGTCAGCGGCAACACCGAGACCTCCGACATTGATATCCTGCAGCAGCTCGGGCTTGACGGCGCCACCTCGGTGGTCGCCATTGATGCCCATGCGGCGCGCGAGAAATTGTTGCAGCTGCCCTGGGTCACCGATGCACGGGTGCAGAAGATCTATCCGCGCGGGCTTTCGGTTGCGCTCGTCGAGCGCGAACCCGTCGGCATCTGGCAGCATGGCGACATGCTGTCGCTGATTGATGTGCGCGGCGCGGTGATTGCGCCGCTCAGCGGCGCCCGTCATGCCGATCTGCCGCTCTATGTAGGGTTCGGGGCCGATCGCGCCGCTGACGAACTCGAAGCCCGGCTGCTGTTTCATCCCGATCTGCGCGACCGGGTGAAGGCCGCCATCCGCATCGCCGACCGGCGCTGGGACCTGCGCCTCGACAATGGCGTGACGCTGCGCCTGCCCGAAGACAATATCGGCTCGGCTCTGGAGCGGTTTGCGGCGTTCGATGCCGGCCGGGACGTGCTGTCGCGCGACATCACTGCCGTCGATCTCAGGCTCGAGGACCGGATCACGCTGCGGCTGACAGAGGCTTCGTTCGAACGTCGCAAGGAGGCGCTCGAAGCGCGGGCGAAGGCGATCAAGGCGGAGAAGAAGACGTGAGCTTTTTCCGCCCATCCTCCGTGCTGCCCCGGCTCAAGCCGCTGTCGACCAAGCGGGCCAGCATTGTCACGGTGCTCGACATCGGTTCGTCCAAGGTGGTCTGCATGATCGGCCGGCTGACACCGGTCGAAGGCAGCGAGATCCTGTCCGGCCGCACCCACAGGATCGAGATCATCGGTCTTGGCCACCAGAAGTCGCGCGGCCTCAAGGCCGGCGTGATTTCCGACATGGATGCAGTGGAGAATTCGGTGCGCCTGGCCGTCGACGCCGCCGAACGCATGGCCGGCGTCACGGTCGAGAGCCTGATCGTCAACGTCACCGCCGGGCGGCTCAAGAGCGAGATCCACTCGTCCTCGGTCAATCTGGGCGGCCACGAGATCGCCTCGGGCGATCTCGCCAAGGTGGTCAACGCAGCGACGCGCCAGAGCCATCTCAACGAGCGCGCCATCCTGCATTCGCTGCCGTCGAGCTACACGCTCGATGGCGAGCGCGGCATCTCCGATCCGGCCGGCATGTATGGCGACCTTCTGGGCGTCGACATGCATGTGCTGACGGCCGACCGGGCGCCGCTGAAGAACCTCGAACTGTCGATCAACCGCGCCCATCTCACCGTCGAGGCCATGGTGGCGACACCTTACGCCTCCGGGCTTGCGGCGCTGGTCTCCGACGAGGCCGAAATGGGCTGCGCCACCATCGACATGGGTGGCGGAACCACCACGATCTCGGTGTTTTCCGAAGGCAAGCTGGTGCATGCCGACGCGATCGCGCTGGGTGGCCAGCACGTGACCATGGATCTGGCGCGCGGCCTGTCGACACGGCTCGACGACGCCGAGCGCATCAAGGTTGTGCACGGCTCGGCCCTGCCGCAGGCGGGCGAGGATCGCGACGTGATCTCGATCCCGCCGATCGGCGAGGACGAGCGTGACCTGCCGACCCACGTGCCGCGCGGCCTGGTCGCGCGCATCGTGCGCGCCCGGGTCGAGGAAACACTGGAAATGCTGCGCGACCGCATCCAGCAGTCGGGCTACTCGTCGCTCGTCGGCAAGCGCATCGTGCTGACCGGCGGGGCGAGTCAGCTGACCGGGCTCAGTGAATCGGCACGGCGGATCCTGGCGCGCAACGTGCGGATCGGCCGGCCGCTGGGGGTCTCCGGACTGCCGGCAGCGGCCAAGGGACCGGCCTTCTCCACGGCGGTGGGCCTGATGATTTATCCACAGGTCGCCCATCTCGAATCACATGGCGCGGGCGAGGGCGGCTTTGCCGTCATGGCCGGCGCAGGCGGACGGCTGTCCCGCATGGGACAGTGGCTCAAAGAGAGCTTTTGAATTTACCTAATTGGCCCACGCGGCGGTGCGGCCATGCGACAAGGAAGGAACGGGTGCCATGACCATCAATTTGCAGAAGCCGGACATCACCGAGCTGAAGCCGCGCATCACGGTGTTCGGCGTTGGCGGAGGCGGCGGCAATGCCGTCAACAACATGATCAATGCTGGGCTCCAGGGCGTCGACTTCGTTGTCGCCAACACCGACGCCCAGGCGCTGACCATGTCCAAGGCCGAACGGATCATCCAGCTTGGCGCTGCGGTGACCGAAGGTCTTGGCGCGGGATCGCAGCCCGAGGTCGGCCGCGCGGCCGCCGAGGAGTGCATCGATGAGATCCTCGATCATCTCAACGGCACCCACATGTGCTTCGTCACCGCCGGCATGGGCGGCGGCACCGGAACCGGTGCAGCACCCGTTGTCGCCCAGGCCGCCCGCAACAAGGGCATCCTGACCGTCGGCGTGGTCACCAAGCCGTTCCATTTCGAAGGTCAGCGCCGCATGCGCCTGGCGGAATCGGGCATCGAGGAACTGCAGAAATGCGTCGACACGCTGATCGTCATTCCGAACCAGAACCTGTTCCGCATCGCCAATGACAAGACCACCTTTGCCGACGCCTTCGCGATGGCCGACCAGGTGCTTTACTCCGGCGTCGCCTGCATCACCGACCTGATGGTCAAGGAAGGCCTGATCAACCTCGACTTCGCCGACGTGCGTTCGGTGATGCGCGAGATGGGCCGCGCCATGATGGGCACCGGGGAAGCTTCCGGCGAAGGTCGCGCGATGGCTGCCGCCGAAGCCGCGATCGCCAATCCGCTGCTCGACGAGACCACGATGAAGGGCGCCCAGGGCCTCTTGATCTCGATCACCGGCGGCCGTGACATGACGCTGTTCGAAGTCGACGAGGCGGCAACCCGAATCCGCGAGGAAGTCGACGCCGACGCCAACATCATTCTCGGCGCGACCTTCGACGAAGCGCTCGAGGGCCTGATCCGCGTCTCGGTGGTCGCCACCGGAATCGATCGTGTCGAAGGCGCTGTCGAGCAGCGCCCGATGATGACCGCGCCGCGCCCGGCATCGCGTCCGGCCGCCCCGCAGGCGCAGGCCGCGCGTCCGGCACAGCCGGCCGCGCAACCGACAGCGGCGCCCGTCGCCAAGGATCCGGTGGCCGAGACCATCCTGACGGCGGAAGCCGAACTGGAGCGCGAACTCGACATCGCAACCCGGATGGATCTCGCCGCCAAGAGCCCGGCGCCCGCCGATCCGGTCGCCCAGCCCGGCTTCCAGCCCCAGAGCCGGCTGTTTGCCGGCAATGGCGAGATGGCTGCGCCGCAGCAGCCGGCGATGACCGCACCGCAGCGCCCCGCAGCCCCTGCGCCGCAGCCGGCCGCAGCTCCTGCGCCAGCCCTGCGGACGGAAGCCGAGCCGATGCGCATGCCGCGCGTCGAGGACTTCCCGCCCGTGGTCCAGGCCGAGATGGAGCATCGCGCCCATCCGCAGGCCCATGCCGATGAACGCGGCCCGATGGGGCTGCTCAAGCGGCTGTCGACCTCTCTCGGCCGTCGCGACGAGGAGGAGACGGTTCATGCCGTCCAGGCAGGACCGGCGCCCCTGGCCCGGCGTCCCCTGTCACCCGAGGCCAGCGTCTATGCGCCGCGTCGCGGACAGCTCGACGATCAGGGCAGAATGACGCCGCAGGCACGGGCGAGTCACGAGGACGAGCAACTCGAGATTCCGGCCTTCCTGCGCCGCCAGAGCAAGTGATCTTGCGGTAACATGTTGAAATATTGCCGGCGTGGCGGCCAAGTGGTCGTCACGCCGTTTTGTTAAGTAGTTGGTAAATATGGAGTATTTCAGTCAGCGGCGTGTTACAGGATCGTAACAGAAGGAAAAAAAGCGTGATTTGGAAACTGGGAACCATAGCCGTATCTTCCCTGACGACGACAAGGGGTTGGGGCAGGCAAGCACGTGGGGGATACGTGGCGTTGCTCCTGGCTAATGGGGACAACATGGCCTGTTTGGGTCGTGCCAAAACATGCGGGAAACGGCGGACCTTATGAGCAGTGATGTAGTAGGCCTTCAAACCACGATTTCGAGGTCAATTTCGCTATCAGGTATCGGAGTTCACTCCGGTGAGAGCGTCTCCATTTCATTCCATCACGCCGATCCCGACACCGGCATTATTTTCAACCGCCAGCACGCGTCCGGCGAGACCATCAGCGTTCGCGCCGTGTCCTCCCAGGTCGGTTCGACCGATCTGTGCACGCTGCTGGGCAGGGCTCCGGACCGATCGGTTGCGACGGTCGAGCACCTGATGGCCGCGCTCTATGCGCTCGGCGTCGACAATATCAGCATCGATCTGGATGGCAGCGAAGTCCCGATCATGGACGGCAGCGCCGCGGTGTTCATCGATGCGATCGACACGGCTGGTCTCGTCAATCATGCGGTCAAGCGCCGCTATGTCCGCGTCATCAAGCCTGTCCGCATCGAGATGGGCGGATCCTGGGCGGAATTCACCCAGCACAACGGCACCCGCTTCGAGATCGACATCGATTTCGACTCGGCGCTGATCGGCCGCCAGTCCTGGAAGGGTGAGGTCACCGCCGACACGTTCCGCCGCGAACTCGCCCGCGCCCGCACCTTCGGCTTCATGCGCGATGTCGAGCGGCTCTGGGCTTCGGGCCATGCGCTTGGCTCGTCCCTCGAGAATTCGGTGGTGATCGGCGACGACGACAAGGTCATCAATGTCGAAGGCCTGCGCTTCCGCGACGAGTTCGTCCGACACAAGACGCTCGACGCCGTGGGCGATCTGGCGCTTGCCGGCGCACAGTTCATCGGCTGCTACCGCAGCTATCGCGGCGGCCACAAGCTCAACGCGCTGGCGCTCAGGGCCCTGCTCGCCGATCAGTCGGCCTATGAGGTTGTCGAGGCTCCGGCCCGCCGCAACACGGTTCGCCACGGCGAACTGGTCGCGGTCAATGCCGCAGCCTTCGCGCCCTGGGCCATTTGAGCCTTCGAAACCGCCACGTCTGACGCTGTCCCGGCCTACGCTCTTGTTTTTGAATGGGGCCTTTGCCACAAAATTGCGGCAAAGCGTCTTCATGACGTTGCGAAGTTCGGGCATTTCCGGATAGAAACGCGTGTCTGGTTCCGCGGGGCGTTGGCTTACGCGGCAGTTGAGAGGTTTTTCAGGATGATTTCTTCGGTCAAGGACAGGCGCGGGCGCGCGGTGCGAGTTGCGTTCCTGGTCGCCGGGCTGGCTGGCGTTTCGTCATTGGCAGCCGGATGCCAGTCCGATCCGGATATCGACATCACCGCCTATGCGCAGTCCATCGAACCCGCCGACGTGCTGTACAATCAGGGCCTTGCCAATTTGCAGGCGGGCCAGCTGACCGAAGCCAGCCGCAAGTTCGAAGCCATCGACAAGCAGCATCCCTATTCGGAATACGCCCGCAAGGCGATGGTGATGAGCGCCTTCACCAATTACCGCCAGGGCCAGTATTCAGAGGCGATCAACACCGCCTCGCGCTATCTCAGCCTCTATCCCAATGACGAGGACGCGGCCTATGCGCAGTACATCGTCGGGCTTGCCTATTACCGGCAAATCCCGGAGGTGACGCGTGACCAGCGAACTTCGGCGCGCGCCATCGCCGCCTTCACGGAAGTGATAGAGCGCTATCCCGATTCGGAATATGTCGAGGACAGCCAGTCCAAGCTGCGCTATGCGCGCGACCAGCTGGCCGGCAAGGAAATGCAGGTCGGGCGTTATTACCAGGAGCGCAAGGAATATGTGGCGGCGGCCAACCGCTACCGCCTGGTGGTCGAGCAATATCCAAACACCCGGCAGATCGAGGAGGCCTTGGCGCGCCTGGTCGAGACCTATTATGCGATGGGGCTGGAAAGCGAAGCACAGACGGCGGCGGCCGTGCTCGGGCACAATTACCCCGAGAGCCAATGGTATGCGGACTCCTACAAGCTCCTGAGGACCCAAGGCCTTGAGCCGAGGGAGAACAAGGGCTCCTGGATTTCGCGCGCCGGGACCCGCCTCGTCGGCGCCTGAAGCGGGCGGCGATGCTGGTTCAGCTGTCGATTCGCGATATCGTCCTGATCGAGAAGCTCGATCTCGAATTCGACGCCGGACTTTCGGTCCTCACCGGGGAGACCGGTGCGGGCAAATCCATTCTTCTTGATTCTCTGTCGCTGGCACTCGGCGGCCGCGGCGATGGCAGCCTTGTGCGCCATGGCGCCGACAAGGGCCAGGTGACCGCGGTGTTCGATGTCGCGACCGATCACCCGGCGCGACTCCTGTTGCGTGACAACGGCATCGACGACGATGGCGACCTGGTGTTCCGCCGTGTGCAATCGGCCGATGGCCGGACACGGGTATTTCTCAATGATCAGCCGGCAAGCGTGGCGCTGATGCGCGAGGCGGGGCTCAGCCTTGTCGAGATCCACGGCCAGCACGACGACCGGGCGCTGGTGGAGACCGATGCGCACCGGGCGTTGCTCGACGCCTTCGGCGGCCTGACTTCGCGCACAGCCGATACCGGGCGTCTGCATGTGGCCTGGCGCGAGGCGGAGCGGGCGCTCAGATCCCACCGCGCCAAGGTGGAAGCTGCGCGGCGCGAGGCCGATTTCCTGCGCGCCTCCGTCGACGAGCTCGAAAAACTCCATCCCGTCGAAGGCGAGGAAGAGGACCTGGCCGAGCGTCGCTCGCTGATGATGAAGGCCGAGAAGACCGCCAGCGACATCAACGAGGCCAATGAGGTGCTCAACGGCCAGGGCTCGCCGATGCCGGTGATCAGCGGCCTGATGCGACGGCTGGAACGCAAGGCCCAGGAAGCGCCGGAACTGCTGAACGACACCGTGGCAGCGCTCGATGCGGTGCTCAATGCGCTCGCCGATGCGCAGACCGCGGTGGAGACGGCGCTCAGATCGGCCGATTTCAATCCGCGCGACCTGGAAGAGACCGAGGAGCGGCTGTTTGCGCTTCGGGGGGCCGCGCGCAAATACAACGTCACCGTCGAGGCCTTGCCTGAACTCGCCGCCCAGATGGTGGCCGACCTCGGCGATCTCGATGCGGGCGAGGAGCGGCTGGCGATGATGGAGGCCCGTGTCGGCGAGACGCGCGAGGCCTTCATGGACGCCGCCAGGCAACTGTCCGTGCGGCGGCACGAGACGGCGCAGGCGCTGACAAGCGCTGTAATGGCCGAACTGCCGGCGCTCAAGCTCGAGCGGGCCGAGTTCATCGTCGAGATCCAGAGCGAGGCGGAGAATGCCGGGCCGTCGGGCATCGACGCCATCGCCTTCAACGTGCGCACCAATCCGGGCTCGCGGCCGGGGCCGATCATGAAGGTCGCCTCGGGCGGCGAGCTGTCGCGATTCCTGCTGGCGATCAAGGTGGCGCTCGCCGATCGCGGCTCGGCGCCGACACTGGTCTTCGACGAGATCGACACCGGGGTCGGCGGCGCCGTGGCCGACGCCATCGGCAAGCGGTTGAAGCGGCTGGCTGCGGGCGTGCAGGTGCTCTCGGTGACGCACGCGCCGCAGGTGGCCGCGCGCGCCGCCACCCACATGCTGATCGCCAAGGGACCGTCGGCCGCAGGCTCGCTCACGGTGACGACACGGGTCTCCACCATGGGCGCCGATCAGCGGCGCGAGGAAATCGCCCGGATGCTGGCGGGCGAGCATGTCACCGACGAGGCGCGGGCGGCGGCAGCCAGGCTGCTCGATGTCGCGGAATAGGCCCTACTAGTAGACCTTGTTGAAGGCCGACGGCCCTTCGAGACGGGCCATGATGTCGGTCACGCGGGCGGTGGCGTCGCGGGCGCTGTCGGCGTTCCGGCGCACGCCGGGGCTGTCTCTCGTGTCGTCCGCCATCAGTTCGACCACGCCGCGGAGCAGGTAGGCCGCGCTCATGAAACTCGCCGCCGTCTCTGCATCCTTTGCGTTCATTGTCGCGCTGGCGGGCGCGTCGTTGAGCATAACGTCGAGATAGGCCAGTGGCGGGGACGATTCGGCGGCCGTCGCCGGATCCAGTTCGGGCTTCAGTCCCAGGTCTGCCAGCGTCTTGAAGGAGGCCGCGAAATCCGTGGCCGCGGATTCCAGCTCCTTGGCCATCCGCGCGGAGTGACCGGCGAGGAAGCCCGGCGCCAGGTTGAACAGCGCCAGCGTGTTCATCTGGTCCTTGAGGTGCTTGAGCCGGTCCTCGGCAAACGCCTTGCGGCTTTGCGCGGCCGATTCCATGAAATTGTCGAGCATCGTCAGCGGATCGGGAGTGGCGTCTTCGACCGAAGTGTCGGCCGTTGATGCGGCCGCCGGCGTCGCCCGCTCGGGCGCAGCCTTGCTGAGAGAATATGCGGTGGCGCTGACGATCATCGGCCAAGAGTCCTTCATCGCAGACGAAAACAGGCTGCGACTTTCCAGTCTATGCTCAAAACCCTAACCGCTGATTGACCACTTACATACATCTTTTCATTTGGCTCAAACGGTCTAAAACGGGGCAGATTGCCGGAGCCCCAGACATGACCCACCAGACAAAGCCCGTCGAAGCGCTGAGCGAAGCGGAAGCCAAGGCCGAACTCGAACGGCTGGCCGTCGAGATCGCCCGCCATGACGAGGCCTATCACGGCCAGGACGCGCCTGTGATCCCGGACGCCGAGTATGACGCGCTCAAGCGCCGCAATCTCGAGATCGAGCAGCGGTTTGCGCATCTCAAGCTTGCCGAATCGCCGTCGGAGAAAATCGGCGCAGCCGCGGCCGAAGGCTTCGGCAAGATCACCCACAAGGTGCCGATGCTGTCGCTCGACAACGCGTTTTCCGATGACGATGTGCGCGACTTCGTCCATTCGGTCTACCGCTTCCTGGGCCAACTGCCGGACCAGTCGATCGCGTTTACCGCCGAGCCCAAGATCGACGGGCTGTCGATGTCGATCCGCTACGAGGAGGGAAAGCTCGTCACCGCCGCCACACGGGGCGATGGCACGACGGGCGAGAATGTCACCGCCAATGTGAAGACCATTTCCGAGATCCCAAACACATTGCCCAAGGGGGCGCCGTCGGTGGTGGAAATCCGCGGCGAGGTCTACATGGCCAAGGAGGATTTCCTGGCGCTCAATGCGCGCATGGAAGCCGAGGGCAAGCCGACCTATGTCAATCCGCGCAACACCGCAGCGGGGTCGCTGCGGCAGCTCGACGCCTCGGTGACGGCCAGCCGCAAGCTCCGCTTCTTCGCCTATTCCTGGGGCGAGATGGCGGACATGCCGGCCGACACCCAACACGGCATGATCGAGGCTTTCCGGTCCTGGGGCTTTCCGGTCAATCCGCTCACTGTGCGACTGGAGAGCATCGAGGCGCTGATTGCCCATTACAACGAGATCGGGCTCGCCCGCGCCGACCTGCCCTATGACATTGACGGCGTGGTCTACAAGGTTGACCGGCTCGACCTGCAGGGCCGGCTGGGCTTCCGCTCGCGCAGCCCGCGCTGGGCCATCGCGCACAAGTTCCCGGCCGAGAAGGCAGCCACAAGGCTGACCGCCATCGACATCCAGGTCGGCCGCACCGGCGCGCTCACCCCGGTGGCGCGGCTCGAGCCGATCACCGTGGGCGGCGTGGTGGTGACCAACGCGACGCTGCACAATGCCGAGGAGATCACCCGGCTCGGCGTCAGGATCGGCGACACGGTGCAGATCCAGCGCGCCGGCGACGTCATCCCCCAGGTGCTGGGCGTGGTGCTGTCGCCCGACGACGCGGTGGAATTCGAGTTTCCGACGATCTGCCCGTGCGAGTTGAAGACGCCGGTGGTGCGCGAGGAAACCGCGGGCGGGGTCGAGGGCGTGGTACGGCGCTGCTCGGGGGAGTTTGCCTGCCCGTTCCAGCGCAAGGAGCACCTGAAGCATTTCGTCTCGCGCAAGGCCTTCGATATCGATGGCCTGGGTGAAAAGCAGATCGAGTTTTTCTACGACGACACGTCGCTGCCGATCCGCCAGCCGGCCGACATCTTCACGCTGAAGGCGCGGGATGAGGCCAACGGCCTGCAGCGGCTCAAGAACCGCGACGGCTATGGCGAGACCTCGGCGCAGAAACTGTTCGACGCCATCGAGGCGCGGCGCACGATCGCGCTCGACCGGCTGATCTTCGGGCTCGGCATCCGCCATGTCGGCGAGCAGACGGCCAAGACCCTGGCGCGCGCCTATGGAGACTGGGCGAGCCTGCACGAGGCCGCACTTGCGATCGCCGGCGGCGACAAGGCTGCGGCCGAGGAGATGGACGCACTCGACGACATCGGGCCTGCGGTGGTTGAAGCCGTCGGCCGCTTCTTCGGCGAGAAGCACAATGTCGACATGGTCGACCGGCTTACTGCTGAGCTTACCATCCAGGAAGCCGAAAAACCCGCGCAGGATTCCCCCGTCGCCGGCCTCACGATCGTCTTCACCGGCAGCCTCGAAAAAATGACCCGCGACGAGGCCAAGGCCATGGCCGAGCGGCTCGGCGCCAAGGTCGCGGGCTCGGTGTCGAAGAAGACCGACATCCTGGTCGCCGGACCCGGCGCCGGCTCGAAGCTCGCAAAGGCGCAGGAACTCGGCGTCAGGACCATGGACGAGGACGGGTGGTTCGAACTGGTGGGGTAGGGTCCCTATGAATTTTTTGGTGGTCTGTATGTAAATTCAGCGATCCGATTTTGTCGGTCTGTAAACACATCCGCTCTAGGCTGGAACGATCAAAATCCGAATGCGAGACGCCAGATGCCCGGTTCATGCAAAGGATGCCAGAATGGCATCAAACTTGATTTCGATTTCTCCATGGCCTTTCAGCCGATCTATGATTCTGCCAATGCGCGTGTCTGGGGCTACGAGGCGCTCGTCCGCGGGATCGAAGGTGAAGGCGCGCACTCCGTGCTCTCCCGCGTGACGCCCGAGCAGAAATATCTGTTCGACCAGGCCTGCCGGGTGAAGGCCATCGAACTGGCATCCGGACTTTTCCCGCGCGGCGAGGACCTGAAACTGTCGATCAACTTCATGCCGAACGCGGTCTATGAACCGGCCGCCTGCCTAAGGGCTACCCTGCTCGCGGCAAAGCGCTTTGATTTCCCCAGATCCGCAATCATGTTCGAATTCACGGAGGACGAGGAGATCGCGGATACCGCGCACCTTTCGAACATCATTGCCGAATATCGCAAGCAGGGCTTTGTGACCGCCATCGATGACTTCGGTGCTGGCTATGCCGGCCTCGGCCTGCTTGTCGAGTTCCAGCCCGACCTCATCAAGATCGACATGAAGCTCATTCGCGGCATCGACACGAGCCTTGCGCGGCAGGCGGTGGTGTCGGGGATTGTCGGCATTGCGCGCGCGCTCGACATCACCGTCCTGGCGGAAGGCATCGAGACCGAAGCGGAATTCCTGGTCCTCAAGGCCGCCGGCATCACCCTGTTCCAGGGCTACTACTTTGCGCGCCCCTCCTTTGAAAGGCTGCCGCGCATGGAGGGCGGACCTGTGCCCGGCCTTCGCCTGACCGCGTAGCGTTCTTGCTGGCGAGTCCGGGACTCCCGCTTATCTGCCGATGAAGCTCATGCCCGGACGGCACGATGCAAGCGCGGACGCAAAATTTCGCCAAGACGCCGGGACCGGTCGCGTGCGCGACGCAGGAACTGCTGTTCCGCTCAGGTGGGGCAGGGCGTGCCTCTGGCAGCCAAGAATGGGTATATTACTATTTCCTCATCCGCTTAACGGGTTTTTGACTCTCCGGGTCCAAGGATCATGGCGCAGCTGACGAAACGGCGCCGGGCGGAAGCAATTCAATGACGCATCCCACGACTGTCACAGATACGGATACATGGAAGCGGGCCCTGGAGGTCGCGGGCCTGGGCGTCTGGGACTGGGATCTCGGGACCAACATCACCGTCTATTCCGAATCCTGGTGCCGGATGCTGGGCTACAGCCGCAGCGACCTGCCGCGAGAGGAGGATCTGTTTCTCCTGCTGGTGCATCCGGATGATCGCATCAGGGCCATCGAAAGCGGCGACCGGCACCTGGCGGGAGAGTGCGACAGCATCGAAACCGAGCTGCGCCTTCGCCACAGGGACGGGCACTGGGTCTGGGTGCTGGACCGGGGCGCCATCATCGAGCGCGACGAGCGCGGCCGCCCGTTGCGGGTGATGGGCGTGCAGACCGACATCACCCAGCAAAAACAGGCGGAGCGCGACGCGAGCCTGATGAACGAGCGGTTCAAGCTCGTTCTGGCAGCGTCCGAGACCGGCATCTGGCATTTCGATGTCGGGGGCGAGAAAAGCTTCTGGGATGCCAAGACCTGCGAAATCTTCGGGCTCGAGGCTAGGGCCAGCGAGATCGACAGCAAGACCTGGCATGGTTTCCTGCATCCCGACGACAGGCTGGAGGCCGAGCGCCAGCATCTGGCGGCCATCGACGATGACAAGGTCGTCAAGCTGCCCTACCGGATCATCCGCAAGGATGGCGAGGTCCGCCATGTCGAGACGCTGGCAAAGGCCGTTCGCAGCCAGGGCGCGTCGGGCTATCTGGTCGGCACCATCCGCGACATCACCGACGAGATCAGGGCTGCCCGGGCGCTGCACGCCGAGAAGGAGCGCTACCAGGTCACGCTTGCGGCGATCAGTGACTCGGTCATCAGCACCGATGTCGCCGGCGTCATCAATTTCGCCAACCCGTCAGCCTCGGCCATGCTGTGGCTTGAGCGCCGCTTGCTGCTGGGACGCAACATATTCTCCCTGTTCCGCAACGACGACCTGATCCAGAGCGTTGAAATCGAAACGGCGGACGGCTTTCACAACGGGGTGACGCTCGAAATCCACTCCGAGCTCTACCGCTGCAAGAGCAGCCCGATCCTGTCGCCCACGGGCGACAGCTGGGGCACTGTCTACACGTTTCAGAACGTCTCGGAGGAAACCCGCAGGCAGCAGCAGCTGGCCTATGCGGCGCACCATGATGCGCTCTCGGGCCTGTACAACAGGGTCGCCTTCGACGGTGCGCTGACGAAAGCCATTGAGACCGCGGCAAGTTCTGGCTTCGCGATCCTCTATCTCGATCTCGACTATTTCAAGGTGATCAACGACTTTGCCGGACACGCCGCCGGCGACGAGGCGCTGAAGGCGATCGCAACGAAGGTGACTGCAGCCCTGCCGGAAAATGCCATGTTCGCGCGGTTGGGCGGCGACGAGTTCGCGATCCTTGTCACCGGCGCTGATGCCGAGACGGCCAGGGTCATTGCCGGCGATGCCATCGCGGCGGTCCAGGCGGTCGAGCTCGGCTACACCCTGGGCGGACCCCGGCTGGGATGCAGCATCGGCATCACGCTTGTGACCGACCCGGCCATCAGCGCGTCCGATGCGCTGGCCCAGGCCGATGACGCCTGCTACGCGGCCAAATCCTCGGGACGCAACCGTTTCTCCTTCTTCTCCAAGACCAGCTCGCGGGCGGCGTCGGGGCTTTCGGCCGCCCGCGAGGTCGCCGACCTTACCGAGGCGCTTGACGAAAACAGGGTGATCCTGTTCGGCCAGGAGATCCAATTGATCGACGAACCCCGGACGCCCTGCGGGCGGCTGGAAATCCTGGCGCGGCTCAGGGCGCGCGACGGCCGCATTGTCGGTCCGGATGGCTTCATTCCCGCCGCCGAGCGGTTCGGAATGGCCGCAGTCCTCGACCGATGGATCATCAGGAAGGCACTCGCGCAATATGGCCATCTGCTTGGGCACATGGACCTCAAGATCGGCTTCAACCTGTCGGCGCAGACGCTGTGCGATGCCAATCTCTGGACCTTTGTGCGCGACGTTGCCGACGAATACGGCACCGACCTGTCGCAGGTCGCCTTCGAGATCACCGAAACGGCTGCAGTGAGCTGTTTTGAAACCGCAAACCGCTTTGTCCACAGCGCGCGTGAGCATGGCTGCATGGTGTCGCTCGACGATTTCGGCTCGGGGCTGAGCTCGTTTGACTATCTGCGCCGCTTTCCGATCAGCTGCATCAAGATCGATGGCTCCTTCATCGAGAAGCTGGTTGACAGCAAGGTCGACAGGGCCATCGTCGCCGCCGTGGTGGAACTGGCCCGCAACCTCGGCGTCGATGTGGTAGCCGAGAAAATCGAAACCGAGGAAATCGTCGCGCAGCTGCGCAAGCTTGGCGTGACCCATGGCCAGGGCTACCACCTGCACCGGCCGGAGCCGCTTGACGAGCTTGTCAAGCGCCGCCTGGGGTCGATGCACCGCCTGACGGGCAGGGTGGCCTGACCGGCGGCAGCGCCGTCCGGTCCAGCCCGTCGCGTCCGCACCAGCGCCTTCAGGCCTGCGCGCCGGGTGCGTCGGCCCGTCTCCTCAGTTCAGTACGCCCCGCAGCACCACGAACAGCACACCCGACAGCACTGCCGCGGCAGGCACGGTGACGACCCAGGCGGCGATGATCTGCAGGAAATGCGCCCGTCGCACCAGCTTGCGGCGGCGCTGCTCGGCGAGCCTGCCCTTGGTCGCCTTGCCGCTGTCGGGATTGATCTGGTGGCGCGCCACGTAATCGGCGCGGCGGACCGAGTTTTCGGTATACCATTCGCGGAAGAAGCCCACGCCGAACACGGCGCCCACGGCAATATGGGTGGAACTCACCGGCAGACCCAGCCAGGACGCGATGATCACGGTGATCGCCGCCGACAGGGCCACGCAATAGGCTCGCATCGGGTTGAGCTTGGTGATCTGGTTGCCGACCATGCGGATCAGCTTCGGGCCGAACAGGATGAGGCCGAGCGAGATGCCGGCAGCTCCCACCGCCATCACCCACAGCGGGATCGTCACCTGGGCCGCCACATCGCCATATTCGGCGGTGTGGACAATCGCGGCCAAGGGTCCGACTGCATTGGCCACGTCATTGGCGCCATGGGCGAAGGAGAGAAGCGCCGCCGAACAGATGAGCGGAATGCCGAAGAGTTTGCGCAGGGACTGGTTCCGGTTTTCGAGGCCCTGGGATTGCCAGGCGATCACCGGGCGGGCGACGGCCCAGCTGAGAATTGCGGTTCCGGCGCCGATCATCAGCGCCTGGGCGAGCGAGATGTCGATCAGCGCCTTGAGCGCCTTGATCGACAGGTAGGCGGCAAAGGCGCCGGCCATGATGGCGATCAGCACCGGCACCCAGCGGCGCGCCGCGGCGATCTTGTCGTCCTGATATATGATGGCCATCTTGATGAAGGCCAGGAACAGGGCCGCGATCACCCCGCCCATGAAGGGTGAGATCACCCAGCTCGCGGCGATGGACCCCATGGTCGACCAGTTGACCGCATCGACACCGGCGGCGGCAATGCCCGCGCCCATCACGCCGCCGACGATCGAATGGGTGGTCGAGACCGGCGCGCCGATGAAGGTGGCGAGATGGATCCACATCGCCGCCGCCACCAGCGCCGCCATCATCGCTGCAATGAAGACATCGGGATCGGAGACTGCCGCGGGGTCGATGATGTCCTTGGAAATGGTGTTGACGACATCGCCACCGGCGATCAGCGCGCCGGCGCTTTCAAACACCGCGGCGATCGCCAGCGCCACGCCGAGCGTCATCGCCTGCGAGCCCACCGCCGGGCCGACATTGTTGGCCACGTCATTGGCGCCGATGTTGAGCGCCATGTAGGCGCCGATGGTGGCCGCGGCGATGATCACCACCGAGCCCGGATGGCCGGTGACGAAGACCGCGGCAATGACGGCGCACAGAAAGATGAACACCAGCGCCAGGCCGGGCGTGACGAAGCCGCGGTTGAGAAGCCCGGTGGCCTCTTCCATGGTCGCGAACTTGTCGAGATCCTTGTCGAGCGTGTCTTTACGGTAGGTGTCGGTCATTGGTTGCGATGGTTTCCGTGGTCCGGTCCTGCAGGGCAGGATCATGACAGATATGTGACAGGGCTGTGGATGAACGTCGGTGAGATCCGCGTCAAGGCGCTGGCCGGTGTATCAACGGATATTGGTCATTCCTTGGCCGGAGCCGGTGCATGATAAGATATTCTGCGCCCGGCCGGCACCCCCGCGCAGTGGCCGCGAGGCTCGCAGGCGCGTCCGCCTCCTTGTGTGTCCCGGCCAAACCGCCGATAACACTGCCCATGAGCAGATTGTTTGAAGAACTCGACTATCGCCCGACCCCGATCGGCCCGCTTGTGCTCCGCCGCCGCCGCGAGGCGCGGCTGGGGGTGGATATTCTCGAAATCAAGCTCGGCGACGAGCACCTGATGTCGGACCTGTTCACCGCCTCGGAAATCGCGCTGGCCGAGCTTGGCCTGGCGGCGTGCCAGGGCGACGGGCTCGATGTCGTGGTCGGCGGCCTGGGCCTGGGCTTCACCGCGAAGGCCGCGCTCGACGAGAAATGCACCGGCTCGCTGATCGTGGTCGAGTATCTCGAAGCGGTGATAGACTGGCACCGGACCGGCCTGCTGCCGCTCGGGCCAGAGCTCATCTCCGATCCGCGGTGCCGCCTGGTGGAAGGCGATTTCTTCGCCATGGCCAGGGGCGAGGCAGGCTTCGATCCCGAAGCGCCCGGCCGCAGGTTCGATGCCATCCTGCTCGATATCGACCATTCGCCCGACGCGCTTCTCGATCCCCGCAGCGAAAGTTTCTATCAGCCCGCGGGCCTGGCGCATCTCGCCGCACACCTCAAGCCAGGCGGCATCTTCGCGCTCTGGTCCGACGCGCTCCCCGACGCTTCCTTCACCGCCCGGCTGGAGGAGGTGTTCGCGGAAGCCCGAGCCGAACCGGTGACCTTCCACAATCCGCTGCAGGACCGGCCGTTCACCCAGACGGTGTATGTGGCTCGGAAGGGGTAGGGCGGGACGGAAAGCTATCGTTCCTGCCTGAGCCTGTAGGCGACGGCCTGGTCCGAGACTTCGGGCTTCAGGATGGAATTGCCGCCCACGGCGAAGACCACGTAATCGACGCCCTCGTGGGTGAAGACGGCGGGAATGGACACGGCCGGCGCCTCGACCAGATCCGACCAGAGTTCGACGCCGGTCCGTGCATCGAGCGCGCGCACCCGGGAATCGACCGACGCGCCCAGGAAGACCACGCCGCCGGCCGTCACAACCGGTCCGCCCAGCGTCGGCGAGCCCCAGGACTTCAGGCCGTAGAACCCCTCGAGCTGGGCGCGTCCGAACGGCGTCTCGTAGAGCTTTTCACCTGTGTTGAGATCATAGGCGGAGAAGGTGCCGAAAGGCGGCGCCCAGCACGGCATGCCGGCCCAGTTGCTCCAGTCGGTGAGATAGATGCCGTAGGGCGAGCCTTCCTGGGGCGAATAGCCTTCCTCGTTGCCGCCTTCCGGCCCCGCAATCTCTTCATATTCCGCGCGCGGGATCAGGCGGATCAGCTGCACGATGCGCGAGGCGTTGACGTAAAGCGTGGCGTTGCGCGGATCAACGGCGACGCCGCCCCAATTGGTGGCGCCTGCCGTGCCGGGGAAGAACAGCGTTCCCTGCTCGGACGGCGGCGTGTAGATGCCCTCGTAGAGATATTTCTCGCGGTCACGCGAGCATTGGCCGAAGCTCACCAGGTCGGAAAGCCACCACACGTCGGGCAGTTCCAGCGGATTGCCCACCGGCTCCGGCGTCATGGCGAAGGGCTGGGTGGGGGCCGTGACTTCGCCTTCGGCCGCGCTTTGCGGCGTGGCGCGCTCTTCGATCTCGAACAGCGGCTCGCCCGTGCGCCGGTCGAGCACAAACAGGAAACCCTGCTTGGTGGCCTGCACCAGCGCGGGAATCGTCTCGCCGTTGCGCTCGATGTCGACGAGAGACGGCGCCGACGGCGTGTCGTAGTCCCAGATGTCGTGGTTGACGTGCTGGAAGCTCCAGGCGATCTCGCCGGTCTCGAGGTCGAGCGCGGTGACCGACGTCGCCATCGGTATGGACTCGGTGCGGTCTCCGCCCCAGTAATTTGGGCTGGGCGAGGAGACCGGGGCGTAGACCATGCCCAGTTCAGGATCGGCGGTCATCGCCGTCCAGATATTGGCGGTGCCGGTGCGCGGGATCAGCTCCTCCGGAATGAAGCTCGCCTCCCACAGCAATTCGCCGGTCCGGGCGTCGATCGCCAGCAAATTGCCGGGAGGCGCCACGCTGTAGGCCCAGTCCTTGCCGGCCCAGCCGAGCAACAATGTGTCGCCCACCACGAGCGGCGGCTGCAGCAGGGAAAACGGGAAGACGTCGTTGACGGTGTTCCACTGGTTGACGTTGAGCACGCCGCCGTCGGCGAAGCCCGGGCAGCGCTCGCCGGTATCGGCATCGACCGCGTGCAGCTCGGCATCCATGGTGCCGAGGTAGACCCGCTTCTCGCATTCTCCGGACTGTCCGCTTTCCCAATAGGAGACGCCGCGGTTCTTGAGCGCGGGCTGGGTCAGCGCCTCGAGCGCGGATTCGCTGTCATAGGTCCAGCGCTCCTGGCCGGTGGCGGGATCGAGGGCGATGATGCGATAGAACGGCGTTCCGAGATAGAGCGTCTCGTTGGCGTAGACGGGTGTGGCCGACCACACTGTCTGCGGCAGGTCGCCGGAGCCGTCGGCCACGTCCCCGGTGCGGTAGTCCCAGGCCCGCTCGAGATCACCCACTGTTTCGGGCGTCAGCGTCTCGACATTGGAAAACTTGGTCGAGCCGACATCGCCGTGAAAGGCGGTCCATTCGGGCTGTTGCGCGAAGCCGGCAATCGGCGCGCTCAGCAGTGCGGTGAACACGAGGGCGGCAAGAGGTGTGCGCGGTATCATGCCGGGCTCCGACTTGAAGGAAGGAAGGGGGCGAGGAGGAGCGCCACGGCGGCCGCCGCCATCAAGACCGCGAGCAGAAATTGCATCAGGAAGTAGCCGGCGACCGCCGTCAGTACGGCGGCGAGCACCAGAACGCCGCGCAGCACCGACGTGCTGCGCAATGGCGGCGTCTTCAGGAGCAGGAAACCCGCGCCCGCGGCGGTAAAGGCCGCGCCGATCAGCGCCAGCAGGGCGCCGATCGACCCGTCGACGCCGGTGTTGCCAAACGGGGCGGCATAGGCGCCCACGGCAAGAACCAAGCCCGAAAGGGACAGGAACAGAGATGGCAGAAACCGGATTTGCATGACATGACAACTGCCAATTGTGCAAAAGGTTCCATGCGCTGATCAGCGGGAGCTGCGGTTTTTCGCCGGGCTCAGGTCACGGGCCGTAGGCAAGGGGCGGCGGCGGACCGCATGCGTGCCGCTCTGGGCCATTGCGCCGGTCTCCACCAGCGGAGCGCGACGGATCGTGTCCTGGCGATTTAATCCGAACTTAAGGGAATGTGTGCAGGGATGCAGCACCAATTGATACCGCCCCCCTAGCTCGATTGCGATGACAAATTCTCATGATGACCATTCTCGACTGTGTAATCCACGACCACAATATCTGGCTTGTGCTGGTTGCGGCACTCGTCTGCGCTTCCGGTTGCTGGGCAATCATCTGCCTGTTTGACCGGGCCGCCCGGACCGTCGGGCTGCAGCGCGCCGGCTGGCATTTCCTGACGGCGGTGGCCGCGGGCGCTGCGATCTGGTGCACCCATTTCATTGCAATGCTGGCCTATGAACCGGGTGCGCCGGTGTCCTTAGATCCGTTGATGACCATGGTCTCGCTGCTGATCGCCATCGTCGGCGCCGGCGCCGGGTTCGTGACCGCCGCGAGCGGGCTGACGCGGCTCGCGCCGGCGCTTGGCGGCGCAATTGCCGGCATGGCGATCGCGGTGATGCACTACACCGGCATGATGGCCTACCGGGTGCAGGGTATCATCAGCTGGGACACGGGGTATCTCCTGACCTCGATAGTCCTGTCGGTCGGCCTGTCGGCCACAGCCATCCACATGGTGATGCGCCCGAATGTGCGACCCCCCCGGGCCGTCTCGGCGGCAATCTTCTTTCTGGCGATCATCAGTCTTCATTTCATCGGCATGACCGCCTTCCAGGTCACCCCGCTGCTCGTCGACAACCAGTTTTCAAATCCCGCCGCCATGCAGGCCCTGGCGCTCGCGGTGGCCACCGTTGCGCTGGTGATCGTGGCTGCCGGATTTGCCAGCTACATCATTGACGACAGCGCGCGCTCGGAATCGCTCGACAAGCTGCGTCACATGGCGCTCAATGACAGCCTCACCGGCCTGCCCAACCGGACCAGCTTCACCGACAGGCTCGATCACGAGATCGATCTGGCCGACGACACCGGCGGCAAGGTGGTGCTGATCGGCATCGATCTCAACCGCTTCAAGGACGTCAACGACCTGCGCGGCCATGGTGTCGGAGACAGCGTGCTGCAGATCCTGGGCGCACGCATGGCGGATCTGCTGGAGCAGGACGAATTCGTGGCGCGAACCGGCGGCGACGAGTTCGCGGCTATCCAGCGATACTCCGACCAGGCGAGGCTCGAGGATTTCCTGGCGCGGCTGGAAGGGGCGCTGTCCGAGACGATCAGAACCCCGGACTTCGAGATCGCTCCCGGTGCCAGCTTCGGGGTTGCGTTCTATCCCGACAATGCCCCGACGCGGGAAGTCCTGATCAACAATGCCGACCTTGCCATGTACCGCGCGAAGGCCGATCCCGCCCATCATGTCTGCTATTACGACCAGTCCATGGATGACATCGTCCGCGCACGCCGCGGCCTCGCCACCGATCTGCGCGTGGCCATCGAGAACAATGAACTCGAAGTGCATTACCAGGTGCAGACCTCGGTGCGGACCAACCAGATCCGCGGTTTTGAAGCCCTGCTTCGCTGGAACCACCCGGAGCGCGGTTTCATCCCGCCCGCAGAGTTCATCCCGCTCGCCGAGGAAAACGGCCTGATCATCCAGCTGGGGGAATGGGTTCTCAGGCAAGCCTGCGCGGACGCGTCGGGCTGGAAACCGACCTACAAGGTGGCCGTCAATCTGTCGCCTGCGCAGTTCGGCCATGCCGACCTGTCCAAGCTGATCATCGAGGTGCTGGTGTCGACCGGGCTGCCGGCCAGCCGGCTCGAACTCGAGCTGACGGAATCGACGATCTTCCAGGACAAGGAGCGCTCTTTCCATGTCCTGCGCCAGATCAAGGCGCTGGGCGTCAATATCGCGCTCGATGATTTCGGCACCGGCTACTCGTCGCTCGACATGTTGCGGTCGTTTCCGTTCGACAAGATCAAGCTCGACCGGTCGTTCATTCACGAAGCGGAGGACAGCCTGCAGGCCAAATCGATCATCCGGGCCGTGCTGGCGCTGGGCAAGAGCCTCGACATTCCCATTCTCGCAGAGGGTATCGAGACCGAGGGACAGCTGTCCCTGCTTGGCGCCGAAGGATGCGACGAGGTCCAGGGATTCCTGCTCGGCCGCCCGATCCCCATTGCGCAGATGATGGAAAGCGGAAAGATCTTCCGGACGGTTGTGGTCGGCCTGGCCGGCTCCGATGCGTCCCGGCATCCGGCTCAGACGGTCGATGCCGACAAGCATGCGATCAGGCGTTCAGGCTGAAGGCGGGGTGACTTCGCACCCCGCATCCTTCTGCCTCACCTTGAACCCAGCCCCCATGAAGTTGCCCGGTCAGCATGGCTGATCCGACCATCCGAGCATGGCCCGCGCATCCCGATCAGGATGGCGTTTCCCGCCGAGCCGCGGGCCTAGTAGGCGGCAGCCTTTGCTGTCGCGCCCGCGCCGGAGGACGTTCGCGCATGCGGTGCATGGGCCTAGACTGGGCAGGCGTCAGACGCGTCATCGCGCCATGCTTTCCTTCGGCCTCATCGCCTCGCGCACCTTCTCGCGGGCATCGGCGACGGCGCGGACCAGTTCGCAGGAGGGTTTTCCGCGTTTTTGCAGCAGATAGGCGTCCATGCGCGCCTCCAGATCCCGCAGTCTCGCGGTCGTCTGCTCGGTTTTCTTGTCGGTCTCATTCCACATCGGGAACATCGGCTTCCTCGTTTTCTGCCGGTTGGCGGTCAGGATGAAATCTGGCGGCGCGATCCCATGACAAGGCGCTCGTACAGGGCGATCTGGTCGCGCAGCTTGAGGCGCATCTTCTTCAGGATCTTGACCCGGATCGTGTCGGGCCTGGGCCGCGCGGTTTCCGCGTCGATCTTGGCCTGAAGAATTCCGTGCCGGGCGCGCAGGGCTCTTAGTCGTGCAATCATGGACTTCTCCTCTGTGTTGGTGTGACTCCAAGATGGAGTAGAACGCTTGATAGTTCAAATCGATTGTCTATATCTATCTCATAGATGTTAACTATGAGGCTGGTTTGTCCTATCGCCCGACCCATCGGCAGTTGCAGTACTTTGCCGCCGTTGCCGACAAGGGACATTTCCTGGAGGCGGCGCGTGCGTGCCATGTGTCGCAACCCACTCTTTCTACCCAGCTGAAGCTTCTGGAAGACCAGCTCGGGGTGATCCTCATCGAGCGCGGCGGCGCGTCCGCGGTTCCCACCGCGGCGGGCGCAAGACTGCTGCCGCTGGCGCTGTCAATCCTCTCCGGACTGGACGAGTTCGTGGAAATGGCGACCGTGGACGCGGACAATCTCGGCGGGCTTGTCCGGCTTGGCGTGGCGCCGACCTTCGGCCCGTATTTCCTTCCGCATTTCCTGCCCAAATTGCACAAGCTCTATCCCGCGCTCGAGGTCTACATCCGCGAGGACCGGCCCAATGTTCTGGAAAGCGATCTGAAGGAGGGCAAGCTCGACTGCATCATCACGCCGATGCCGCTCGCCACGGATGGCTTCGAGACCATGCCGTTCTGCATAGAGACGGTTTTTCTGGGGGTGCCCAGCGAGCACATGCTGTCACGCAGGACGAGCGTCAGCATGAGTGATCTTGCCGGCGAGAAGCTGCTGACACTGGGGCGCGGCCACAGGCTGTTCGAACAGGTTTCGCGTCTGTGCGACATCAGCGGGGCCCAGTTGCGCAGCGATTACGAGGGCACAAGCCTCGATGCAATCCGCCAGATGGTTTCGATCGGCATGGGCCTCTCGCTGTTCCCGAGCGCCTATGTCAGCTCCGAATTCGAGCGGGCGACAGGCGTTACCCTTTTCGAACTGTCTGATCTGCCGCTCGAACGAACGCTCGGATTCGCCTGGCGCAAGAACTCGCTCCGCTCCGATCATTACAGGATACTTTGCAATGAAGCCCGGAGCGCCGTTGCGACCATAAATTTCGAGGGGCTGCGCATTGCCTGACTGCAGGCTTGATCTGCCGAGCGCTCGAAGCGAGGGGGCCGGGCGCTCCCGCATCACCGGGCTTCACCTTACCATCAATCCTATTGAATTGACTGGTCAGCATTGCTGACCTAACCATCGGGGCATGTCTTTCACATCCCCCTCCAGGTCCGAGTTCTTCCAGGGCGTTCGCGCCAGTCTTCCGATCGTCGCCGCCGCCGCGCCCTTCGGGATGCTGTTCGGCGCGCTTGCGGTGGACAACGGATTGAGCGTCGGCGAGGCAGTGCTGATGAGCGCGCTGGTGTTTGCCGGCGCCAGCCAGATGGTCGGGCTCGAGCTGTTCAGCTCGCATGTCGCGCCCTGGATCATCGTGCTGTCGGTGTTTGCGGTCAATTTCCGCCATGTGCTCTATTCGGCAGCCCTTGGCCGCCGGCTTGGTCTGATGCCGGGATGGCACAAGGGCGTCGCCTTCTTCTTCTTGACCGATCCGCAATACGCCGCCGCCGAAGCCCGGGCGGACCGCAAGATCCCGGTCAGGCTCATATGGTACATGGGCATGGCGCTGCCGATCTACGTGCTGTGGGTTCTGGAAGCCTGGATCGGCGCGCTGTTCGGCAGCCTGATCACCGATCCGGCGGCCTTCGGCATCGATTTCCTGCTGCCGATCTATTTTCTCGGACTGGTGCTGGGGTTCCGCGCACGGCCGGGGTTTCTGCCGGTGGTGATTGCCTCGGGGCTGGGCTCGATCGCCGCCTTCTACACGGTGGGCTCGCCCTGGCATGTGAGCCTCGGCGCGCTTGCCGGCGTCATCGTCGCGATGCTGCTGCCGCCGGCCCCGCAGGCCGATGATGTCGAGCCCGTCGAGGTGACGCCATGAACGGCGTGTTCTGGGGTGTTCCGGTCAATGTCTGGACCATCCTTGCCGCGGCCGTCGTCACCTATGGCACCCGCGTCGGCGGCCATCTGGTGCTGTCGCGCTTCAAGCGCATCCCGCCGCGCATCGATGCGGCGCTCAACGCAGTGCCGGCGGCGGTGCTGACCACGCTGGTGGCGCCGGCCGCGGTCTCCAACGGCACCGCCGAGGCGCTGACGCTCGCCGCGTGCCTGATCATCGGGCTGAGGATCCCGATGATGGCGATGTTCGCCATCGGCTGGGCGCTGATCGTGGCGCTGAGGACTGTGGGGCTGTAGCAGCGGTGCGTCAGATCGCCTGCGTCGCCGCCTCCAGCCACGCAAGCGCCGGATCGTCCTTGAGCAATGGCGAGAGCTCGCTGCGCACCCTTGCGTGATAGGCGTTGAGCCAGTCGATCTCAGCTGCATCGAGCAGGTCCGTGACGATCAGCCTTGTGTCGATCGGGCACAGCGTCAGGGTCTCGAAGCCGAGCATCGGCTTGTCACCGCCGGCAATCATGCGCGGCTCATGCACGGTGACGAGGTTCTCGATGCGGATGCCGAAAGCCCCGTCGCGGTAGTAGCCGGGCTCGTTGGACAGGATCATGCCGGGCAGCAGCGCCTGCATGCCCCGGCGCGAGATCGATTGCGGGCCTTCGTGCACCGAGAGATAGCTGCCGACGCCATGGCCGGTGCCATGGGCGAAATCGGCGCCCGCCTGCCAGAGCGCGATCCGCGCAAAGGCGTCGATGTCGACGCCGCGGGTGCCTTCGGGAAAGCGCAGCCGGCTGATGGCGATCATGCCCTTGAGCACCAGGGTGAAGAAGCGCTTCTGTTCGGCCGGCACGTCGCCCACGGCAATGGTGCGGGTGATGTCGGTGGTGCCCGCCACATATTGCCCGCCCGAATCGATCAGCAGCATCTCGCCGGCGTTGATCCGCCTGTTGGTGGCGGTGTTGACGCGGTAATGCATGATCGCGGCATTGGGGCCGGCGCCGGAGATCGTGTCGAAGGACAGCGCCCTGAGCGGCATCTGCATTCTCTCGCCGGTCTCGGCGCGACACTGCTCGAGCCGCGTTGCGGCGCCGATCTCGTCCACCGTGCCGGGCACCTGCCGCTCAAGCCAGGCGAGAAACCGCACCATCGCCGCGCCGTCCTGGACATGGACCCTGGCGCTGCCGGCGATTTCGGCCGCGTTCTTGCAGGCGCGTGGCAGGCGGGCGGGATCAGGCGCGGCCTTCACGACGCCGCCGGCCGCTTCGATGAGCAGGGAGATGGCGTGCGACGCCACGGCCGGGTCGGCCACCACGGTGGCGCAGCTGCGGCCCAGCTCGCTCAACGCCCCCTCGAACGCCGATGGCGGCGCGATATCGGCCAATTGGGTGAGATAGGCCTCGGCCTCGATGCCGGTCTTGCGCTTGTCGATGAAAAGGCGCGGCCTGCCCGTGGCCGGGATGATGGCGCGCGACAGCGGATGCGGCGTCGAGGGGAGGTCCTGGCCGCGGATGTTGAAGCTCCAGGCGACGGAGGAGGGGTCGGCGAGGATTACCGCGTCGGCGCCCGCGTCCGCAACGGTTTTCGCCATGGTCGCCAGCTTGTCGCGCGCCAGAACGCCGGCATAGTCGGTGGGCTGGATCGTCACCGCACCAAGCGGCGGCGCCGGGCGGTCGTCCCAGATGGCGTCCACCGGATTGCGGTCGAGAAAAACGAGGCTGCCGCCCAGGCTCGTCAGCGCCGCCTCAAGGCGCTGCACCTCGGCGCCGGGCCATGTCCAGGGATCGATCCCGAGCCTGAGGCCCTCGCGGCCGGAGGCTTCGAGGAAAGCCGAAAGCGGCGTGGCGATCAGGTCCTGATAGTCGAAGACCTGCGGATCGGTCTGCGCCCGCACCTGCGCCGCATAGCGGCCGTCGACGAAGATGTGGGCCGTGTCGCCGAGCACCAGCACCAGGCCTGCCGATCCGGTGAAGCCCGTGAGCCAGGCCAGCCGTTCGGCGCAGTCGGGCACATATTCGCCCAGATACTCGTCCGAGCGCGGTACGGCGACCGCATCGACTCCCCACGCGGCAAAACTTTCCCGCAGCCGCGCCAGCCGGGTTGCGGCCTGGTCGGGGGAGGAGAGCACTTCGAAATTCTGAAACATCTGGTTTGTCCTGCGAATGCGGCTATGCGGTCTGGATTGGCCGGACCTTACAGCGTTGCGCGGGAAAGGGGAATCGCACCGGCGCAGCTGAGTGCATGTTTCCAAAGCGAACGGCGTCGAACACCGTTCCGGACGTTCCTGGGACACCGCAGACGCAATTGCCCAATATTCTGCCGTTGGCGCCGGGATTGATGGCTCCTATGCACAAAAACGCAGCATGCCCCATTCCTGCATGCATTTGATGCATAGCTGCACTGCAACATAAGCTCTGCACATTACAGGCAAAAGGCTTATCTTGGGTTTGCAGGAGGACAGAACAATCACTTACCCAAAGGGGATTATCACATGTCCGGTAACATCTTTCAGACAGCCTTCGACCGTCTCGTCAGCGCCCGCGAACGCCAGGTTCGCCGCTATGTGAATGGCGCGCTTCTCGGAATGGACGACGCGCAGCTCAAGGCTCTCGGTCGCACCCGCGAAGAACTCCAGCGCGAAGGCGCCCAGGCCTACTTCTTCTAGGCCCGGCGTCTACCAGACGCACACACATACCGGATCGCCGCGCGATCCAGAACCAATCGGAACGGCTCCTTCGGGGGCCGTTTTTTGTTGCGTGCCTGCTAGCCACCCCTTCAGGTGGCCCATCACTTCAAATGGATCGTCACCCAGCCGTTGCGCCAGAGAGTCTCGAGGTGGCGCATGCCCTGGCCGTTGTAGGCCGCGAGCACCTGGCGGCGCTGGCTTGCCAGGATCCCCGACAGGATCACCGAGCCGCCAGGTGCGAGATTGCGCCGGATATCGGGCGCCATGCGCATCAGCGGGCGGGCCAGGATGTTGGCGATGATCAGCCCGAAGGGACCCTCGCGCGAAAACGCGGTCGAGTGAAACCCCGTGGCGGTGACGCAGGAGACGCGGGCGGCCACATGATTGCCGCGAACATTCTCGCGCGCGACGCGGGTGGCGACCGGATCGATGTCGGTGGCGAGCACCTTGACCGGGCCAAGCTTTGCCGCAGCTATCGCCAGAACCCCCGATCCGGTGCCCAGATCGAGCACCGCGCCGATGCCCCCCGGCGTGCCGCCGCGCCCGCCCGGGACTGCGCGCATCACCCTGTCGATCATCTCGAGACATCCCGCCGTTGTGCCGTGATGGCCAGTGCCGAAGGCCTGTCCCGCCTCCAGCTCGATCGCCAGGTCGTTGATGCGGACCGCGTCGCGGTCATGGGCGCCATGCACCAGGAAGCGGCCGGCGCGGACGGGCTTGAGCCCTTCGAGCGACTTGGCGATCCAGTCGGTGTCGCCAAACACCTCGATTTCGATTGAAGCACCGGGAAAGTCTCGCTCCAGGCACTGCGCGACGCGGCTCTTCAGTTCCGCATCGGGTTCGCCGCCGCCATAGATCGAGACCTCCCACAGGCCCCTGGCCTCGTCGGTTTCCATGGTGGCGATCGGCACGCCTTCCTCCTCGAACACGCTCGAGAGCAGGTCGAGCGCGCGGGTCGCGCCGGCCTCGTCGGTGACGATGTAGTAGCGGTGGTCACTCACTTTTGCTTGCTTCCTTCATCCGTGCCGGCGCCGGCGGCAACAATCCTGTCATCGGGCGCGGTCTTGGCGCCGGGCGTCAGTTCCGCCTTGCGGGCGGTCTTGCTGGCGGCCTCGGCGCGCGCCTCGTCCTTGGGCATGGCGAAACTCAGGATCCGGTCATTCGGCCCCGGCGTCGTCGAGGCCGCGGCGGCAAACATCAGCGCGCCCGAGGGTTTGATCCACAACAGGATCAGCGCGCCGTCGGGACGCGCCTCCTTGTAGGCCGTCCAGCCATATTCATCGGTGAGCCGGGTCAGCTGGAATGTCCAGCCATTGAGCAGTCTTTCTCGCAGGTCCAGAAAGCTGACCGGCTCCCTGGTCAACGACCGGCCGCCAAGGGTGAAGTTGAGCGCCTTGCGCGCCTTCTCGTCAATGCGGCCGATCTGGAAGACGTGGCTGCGGCCCAGCTCGGGCCCGAAATCGGTGCAGACCAGCGCGTTGTAGGCATCATTGTCGCCGGCGGCGATCAGCGAGGAGAAGCTCTTGGGGTCGATGGCATGGTGGGCTGATTCCGACAGTACCTCGCCGAAATAGACCGGAATGCTGGCCAGCCGGGCCTCGGCCAGGTGGTTCCAGTTCTGGTCGGCCAGCATCACCGGAACCTCGGCCTCGTGCAGCTTTCGGGCGAGCGCGGTGGACCACCGCGATCCACCGACAATCAGGATGCCGGGCTTGGCGGTTTTCTTGAGCTTGAGGAATTGCGCCAGCGGCGCAAGCGTGAAGCCATGCAGCACGATCGTGGTAACCACCACCGCAAAGGTGAAGGCCACCATCCGGCCGGCATCCTCCACGCCGACATCGGCCAGCAGGGTTCCGAACAGGCCGGACACGGCGACGGCGACGACGCCGCGCGGGGCGATCCACGACGTCAGGATCCGCTCCTGGATGGTGGCGCCCGAGCGGATCGTCGCCAGCATGATCGCCACCGGGCGGATGATGAACAGCAGCAGCGCCACGAATATGGCCGCCTGCCAGTCGAGCGAGCGGATGTCCTCGAGGCTGAGCGATGCGGTGAGGATGATGAAAATGCCCGAAACCAGGAGCGTGGTGATGGTTTCCTTGAATCGGCGCATGTCGGTGAGCGAGGCGATGCGGCTGTTGGCCAGCACCAGGCCCATCACGGTCACGGTCAGGAGGCCCGCTTCCTCGAGCACCATATTGGTCGCGGCATAGACCGCCACCACGGTGGCGAGCAGCACCGGCGCTTTCAGGTATTCCGGCACATGGCCGCGCACGAAGGACCAGACGATCAGTTTCGCGCCGAGCCAGCCGCCGCCGATGGCGAGCGCGAAGCCGAAGACGATCAGCAGCACCAGGTTCTCGGCCTGGTGCAGGCCGATATAGACCATGATCACTTCGAAGGCGACGACCGCAAACAGCGCGCCGATCGGGTCGTTGACGATGGCTTCCCAGCGCAACAGCGAGGCGGGGCGCGCCTCGAGCTGGGCCTGGCGCAAAAGCGGGATGATCACGGTGGGCCCGGTCACCACCAGGATCGCGCCGAGCACGATCGCCGTCGGCCAGCTCAGCCCGCCGACATGATGGGCGGCGAAGGCCGCCATTGCCCAGGTCAGCGGCCCCGCATACATGATGATGCGCCGGACCGTCCTGGAGGTCTCCCGAATCTCCGAGAAATTGAGCGTCAACCCGCCCTCGAACAGGATGATCGCCACCGCGATGGAGACCATCGGCCGGTAGGCGGTGCCGAAATCAGTTGCCGGGTCGAGAAAGCCCGTGGTGGGGCCGGCGATGAACCCGGCCGCCAGCAACAGCACGATGGCCGGCAGGCGCAGTTTCCACGCCAGCCATTGCGCACCGATCCCGGCAACACCGATCACGGCAAGTTTGAGAACGATGTCGTCCATGCCAGTCCCTTGTGATGGCGCCCGTTGGGGCAGGCGGGGTATGCAGGGGCCAGCTTGCCCCGAAGGCACGCGCTTCCGGGTCGATCAGCCCTTGAGCAGGTTCTCGAGCTTGGTCACTGCCGTCTCGGGGTTCTCGCCCCAGGCGATGGTGCCCTTGAAGCGGCCCTGGGCATCGAGCAGAAACACCGAGGCGGTGTGGTCCATGGTGTAGTCGCCCTCCGGCGCGCCTGAATCGGTTGGCACCTTCTTGGCGTAGATGTTGAACCCCTTGACCACGTCCCCGATCTTGTCCGGATCTCCGGAAATGCCGATGATCCGGTCGCTGACGCCGGCCACGTAGGACCCCATCAGTTCCGGCGTGTCGCGTTCGGGGTCGACGGTGATGAAATAGGCGCCGATCTTGCCGCCCTCGGGATCGGCCTGCTTGAGCCAGCCATCCAGCTCGTAAAGCGTCGTCGGGCAGATTTCCGGGCAATGGGTGAAGCCGAAGAACAGCGCCGTCGGTCGGCCGCGGAAGGCGGCTTCAGTGATCGGGCTGCCGGACTGATCGACAAGCTCGAACGGCACGCCATAGGGCTTGTCGGCGATGCGGTTCTCGCTGACCTGCCATTCATAGGTGAGCCAGCCGAGCGTGACGGCCAGGGCCGCGATCAGGACCCAGAGGACAGTGCGAAAGGCTTTCATCATAGTCTCCAGCTTGGCCGCTCGGCGCGACCGGTTCCGGTGGCGCGCAAGGACCGAAGATTGTGCGTTACAGTGTCAGAGGCACCATGCCAGGCCATTGGCGGCAAGCCCGTAGAGAAGCGCCGGACCATTTGCCTGCCATGCGGCAAACACCAGCCCGGTCAGCATCGCCGCGGCGATCAGGCCAAGGGCGAGGGGAGCCTGCCTGCGCAAGGTCGAATGGCGGTGAGGCGCGTGTGCAATCATCATTGCCCCTATCTAGCGCGCGGCGCACGCGATGCCAAGCGGCAAGCGGTTCCTGCACGGCAGGCGGAAAATCACGCCCGCCTGAACCCGGCCCGGCAGCGATTGATCCGTGTCCTTTCAATTGTCATCGTCAAGGTCCATATCCTTGGCATGAGATTAACATTGGGCGCGCCGGGAACACCCCATCCGCTGCCGCGTTGACCCCGCAAGGAGACACTTGATGACAATTCGCACCCGCATTCTTACTGCCGCGTCCGCCGCCCTGATGGCCACGTCCCTCCTGGCCGCGCCGGCGATGGCCGAGCAGATCGGCGAGGTCGGTGTCGACTGGCTCGGCAATGACATCCTGATCGACGCGGTCAGCGACCCCAAGGTCCAGGGCGTGACCTGCCATGTCGCCTATTTCGACCGCGGCCTCATCGACCGGCTGCAGAAGGGCAACTGGTTCGAGGACCCCTCCAACGCCTCCATCGCCTGCCGCCAGACCGGCCCGATTACCATCAGCGACATCGATCTGGACGAGAATGGCGAGGTGGTCTTCAAGGAATCGCGCTCGCTGATCTGGAAGTCGCTGGTGGTCAACCGGATCTATGACAGGATCAACGATACGCTGGTCTACCTGATCAATTCGCAGCAGGTGCAGGACGGCTCCGCCAAGATGGCGCTTTCCACCGTGCCGCTCTACGGCCAGGAAGTGGTCTGGGAAAACGGCAAGCCGTAGGCGTCTCAGCCGCGAAAGATCAGCGCCGCACCGGCTGCGATCAGCGTGAAGCCGCCCAGATGGTTCCAGCCGAGCGGCTCCTTGAGCACGACCACCGAGAAGCCGGCGAAGACGATCAGCGTGATCACCTCCTGCATGGTCTTGAGCTCGGCCGCCGACCAGACCGCATGGCCGATGCGGTTGGCCGGCACGGCCAGGCAATACTCAAAGAAGGCAATGCCCCAGGACACCCCGATGACGATCAACAGCGGCGTCGACTTGAATTTGAGATGACCGTACCAGGCCAGCGTCATGAAGATATTGGACACGGTCAGCAGCAGGACCGGCAGCCATTTGATGGCGAAGGGCGAGAGTGTCATGGCGGGAGATTCCTGAAGCGGGAGCGCTGCGGAATTCCTGCGGATGTTTCGGGGCCGGCGTCAAGAGGGCGCTGTCGACTGTCTGCCTGGTTGATCATCGCACGCCACAATTGACAATTCCGTAACGGTTTCACATATTAGAAATCTGAAACAAATATGGAATGTTGCCCATGGACCACCTTAGAGACATCAGCCGCCAATCGAATTCGTTGCCGGAGTTTCGTGAGGAACTGAAGGAGTCCGGCACGTCTGCGCGGCCAGTGCATCGGTTGTCGCCGCTGGAAGCTCGCGTGCGAGGGGGGCAGTCATGACCGCCGTCGCGACCAATTCTATTGCGCGCAATCTGGCGGAAATTGAAGCCCTGGGCGGGCTGCGCGGCACCGATATCGCCAATCTCACGGATGTCTCCAAAGCAACCGTGTCGCGCTGGCGGAGCGGAACCGCCAAGCCGCAGCCGAAAAACGAGATGGTTCTGGCGGACCTTGTCTATGTCGTGCGGCGGCTGCAGGATTATTACACCGAGGAAGAAATCAGGACATGGCTCTATTCCCGCCATCCGCAACTGGGTGGCGAGCGCGCCGTAGACCTGATCCATCAGGAGCGCACGATCGAAGTCCTGGACATTCTCAATCGCCTCGATTCTGACGGGTATCTATAACCGTGAGCCCCTTTCTCCCACGCGACAACCGGTTGCTGGATGCGCTGGAAGCGCTGCCGGTCGCGCCGTTCGCGGCCACCGTCTGGCGCGTGGTCAGGGAGGGGCGCGATCCGTGCCAATGCTCCGCAGCCGGCAACCGCTGGGATACGGGCGAATTCGATGTTCTCTACACCTCGCTCACCCGCGATGGCGCTATTGCGGAAATGTACTTCCACCTCAAGCGTGGCCAGCCTGTCTTCCCCTCGAAGCTGCGCTACACGCTGCACGAGATCAGGGTCGCGCTCAACGGGGTCTATGATCTGTCGGACCGTGCTGCCTTGCAAAACCTCGGTGTGGATATGAGCCAGTATGGCCAACTCGCCTATCTCAGCCGCAAGGCCGAATATCCCACGTGCCAGCAGGTTGGCGATGCCGCGCATTTTCTCGGATCACCGGAACCCGGCGACCCCTCCGGCATGCTCGTTCCCAATGCGAGGCATGACTGCGCCAATCTGGTGATCTTTTGTGATCACACCAAGCCGCATGAATTTGAAGAGGTGGCAAACCACGGCGTCATTGACTGGGCCACTGTCAAATAATGCGCTTCAATACCCCACCGTCGCTGCCCCCGGCCGTCTCGGGTCCGACGCGCCGAGCAGCAGTCCCTTGTCCGGGTCGGCATGGATCGACTGGGTCGAACCCATCACCGGCCCCACCTTGATGCTGTGGCCCCTGGCCTCGAGCGCCGCCACCGTGTCGCGGCTCAAGCCGCCGTCCTCCACGCGGATTTCATCGGGCAGCCATTGATGGTGGATGCGCGCGGCGTGGCTCGCTTCGGCGACATTCATGCCGTGGTCGATCATGTTGGAGATCACCTGCAGCGTGGTGGTGATGATCTGCGAGCCGCCGGGGCTGCCGGTGACCAGGAACGGCTTGCCGTCCTTGAGCACGATGGTCGGGCTCATCGAGGACAGCGGCCGCTTTGCCGGTTCCACCGCATTGGCGTCGCCGCCGATCAGGCCATAGGCGTTGGGCACGCCCGGCTTGGCGGAAAAATCATCCATCTCGTTGTTGAGCAGCACCCCGGTGCCAGCCGCCGTCATGCCCGAGCCGTAGGAGAAGTTCAGCGTATAGGTGTTGGACACCGCATTGCCGTCCTTGTCGACGATGGAGAAATGCGTGGTCTGATCGCTCTCGTAGGGTGCCAGATCGCCCGGCTTGATCGAGGCCGAGGGCGTGGCGCGGTTCAGGCTGATGCCCTCGCGGATCTTCGCCGCATAGTCCTTCGAGGTGAGGGCTGCGACTGGAACATCGGTGAAATCCGGATCGCCCAGATATTCCGAGCGGTCGGCATAGGCGCGCTTCATGGCTTCCGCCATCAAATGGATCGTGTCCGATGAATTGTGCCCGAGAAAGCCCACCGGGTAGGCTTCCAGCACATTGAGGATCTGGATGATGTGGGTGCCGCCGGAGCTCGGCGGCGGCATCGAGACGATCTCGTGGCCGCGATAGGTGCCGCGGACCGGCTCGCGCAGCACCACCTTGTAATTCGCCAGATCCTCGAGACTCATCGCGCCGCCGGCCTCGGCCACCGATGCCGAAATCGCCTCCGCGACCTGACCCTTGTAGAACCCGTCCGGACCTTCCGCCGCGATCTTTTTCAGCGTCGCCGCCAGGTCGGGCTGTTTCAACAGGTCGCCGGGCTCGTAGAAGGAGCCATCCTCCTTGAAGAAGATCGCAGCCGAGGCCGGCCAGGATTTCAGCCGCTTCTCCAGCGCCTTGAGACTGTCGGCGAGATCCGCGGTCACCGTGATGCCGTCCTCGGCCAGCCTGATCGCGGGGGCTGCGGCTTCGGCCAGCGTCATCGTGCCATAGGTGTCGAGCGCCAGCTGCATCCCGGCCACAGTGCCGGGCACGCCGACGGCCAGGCCTGTAAACCGCGACAGATTGCTGTCGGCATTGCCGTCCGCATCGAGATACATGTCGCGGCTGGCGCTCGACGGCGCCATCTCGCGATAGTCGATGGCTTTGGTCTCTCCGCTTTCCGCGTCATGCACCAGCATGAAGCCGCCTCCGCCGAGGTTTCCGGCGCGGGGCAGGGTGACGGCGAGCGCCAGCGCCACGGCGACGCCGGCATCCACCGCATTGCCGCCATCCCTGAGCACCTGGAGCCCGACCTCCGCCGCCACCTTCTCCTGCACCGAGACCATCGCCTCTTTCGCCCAGACCGGATGGACCGCATCCATGCCGGAATAGATCGCGGCTTCCTGGGCGGCGGCGCAAACGGGCGCGATGGCGATCAGGGCTGAGGCAAGGGCGGCGAGGGGACGGAGCATCGCATTGGTCCTTTCGAGACTGCCGGGCGGCCCGCATTCAAAGGCGGACTGGCGCGGCGTGGCGGCGGATCGGTCGGTCATCGAATGCCACATCGGCGGCCTCGTCAACCCGGAACTGCGGCGTGCAGGTGTACGACCGGCGGGGGCGCGACACTGCCGCGACATCACCGCGGGGCGAATCCCGATGCCGTCCCCTTTGCCGTGCGGCGGCCATACCCTATCTATGGCTCATGACACCAGCCCGCATCCCCGGACACTGACATGGCATTCCTCGGCATCATCGCTTTCCTCGCCGTGCTGGCGGCCATCTATGCGCCGCAGTTCTGGATCGGCCATGTGATGCGCCGGCACAGTGTGGAGCGCCCGGACTTTCCCGGCACCGGCGGAGAGATGGCGCAGCATCTGGTCGCACAACTGCAGCTCGATGGCGTCGGCGTCGAGGCCACAGAGACCGGCGATCATTACGATCCCGAGAGCCGCACGGTGCGCCTGTCGAAGGCCAATTTCGACGGCGCCAGCCTCACCGCCGTGGCGGTCGCCGCCCATGAGGTCGGGCACGCGCTGCAGCATCATCGCGGCGAGCGCGGGCTTGCGCTCAGGCAGAAGCTGGTCGGCGTCGCGATAGTCACCGACCGTATCGCCTCGGTGTTCTTCATCGCCGCCCCGGTGCTCGCCGTGGCGCTGCGCTCGCCGCTGGCTATGCTCGGCATGGCGGTGATCGGCATCGGCCTGCTGTCGGTCCGCATCCTCGTGCACCTGGTCACCCTGCCGGTGGAATATGACGCGAGCTTCAACAAGGCGCTGCCGATCCTGCGCGAGGGCGGCTATCTGAGCGACGACGACCTCGCCGGCGCAAGCAGCGTGCTCAAGGCCGCAGCCTTCACCTATGTCGCCGCGGCGCTGATGAGCCTGCTCAACCTGGCGCGCTGGTTCCGTATCCTGCGGTGAGCCGGGGCCGCGTCCATTTCCACGGACCGCCACCCGCCTTGAAATTTCTCCCCCATGACGCATCTGCAGGGATGCGAACCAATCAGCAACGGTCACGCGAAGGGAGAATGTCATGACCACCAGACGCAAATTCATCATCGGCGGCGCCGCGGCCGTGGGGGCCGTCACGGTGCTGCCATCGCTCGGCTTCGCGGCTGCGCATGGCGCGAGCCTCAGCCTGATGGACGGCAAGATCACCATTCATCCGGTCGAGCATGCCTCCTTCGTCATGGAGACGCCGGCGGGAACGATCTATGTCGACCCGGTCGGCGACGCGTCGCTCTATGAGGGCATGGCCGCGCCGGACCTGATCCTGGTCACCCACCGCCATGGCGACCATTACAATGCCGATCTTCTGGCAAGCCTTGCCGAAGTGCCGATCCTCACCAACGCCGATGTCAACGGGATGATGCCCGAGGAGCTCAAGGCCCGCACCGAAACAATCGCCCCGGGCGGCAGCACGACGATGGCCGGCATCGAGATCGCGGCCATCGCGGCCTACAACATCACCGAGGGCCGGCTCGATTTTCACCCGAAGGAGCGGGGCGACCTCGGCTTCGTGCTGACCATCGACGGCAGCCGCATCTACATCTCCGGCGACACCGAGGGCACGCCGGAAATGCGCGCGCTCGAAGATATCGACTTGGCCTTCGTGTGCATGAACCTGCCGTTCACGATGACGGCCGAACAGGCCGCCGACGCAGTGGCCGAATTCGCGCCGGCCATGGTCGTGCCCTACCACTACCGCGGCCGCGACGACGGAACCCAGGATCCCGAGGAGTTCGCGCAGATGCTGGGCGAGGCCGGCGGCTCCACCGAAGTCAAGCTGCACGACTGGTACAATGGCGGGCTTGGCTGACCATTGGAATGACTCGCCGTGTTCCCTGCCTGCCGTCATCAGACATGATGGCGGCAGTTTGCCTTGGAATGCGGCGCGCGTTGATCACAGTCGCTGACAGGCGGGCGCAGCATTCCCCGGTGCACGGTGGCTTTGGCTCTTGCGAAGCTTGTGGTTCGGAGGATCGAACTGCGGAAGTTTGCAGGTCTCGCGAGTTCAGGCTTTGCGGCTGGTATGGGCGGGAAGCGTAAATAGCATTCGCGGTTTCAGAACGAAGCCGTTTGGCTATCATCAAAAGCTGGATTTAGAATATATCTGGGGAATGGCGGTTCAGTGGACACTGCCGATGCGGGATGTGTCTCCGCAAAGTGAACGCTATCTTGTCCAGACATTGGCCATTGCGAGAATATCGACTTTTTGAAAAGTGACCCTCCAAACCTCGCTCGATAGAGTTGGACGTGCTATGCGATTGGCCCCAATGGAGAGAAGAATGTTTAGAGTTTTAGCAATTGCCCCATCACTTTTATTGCCGAACTTTTCGGCCGCCCACGCCGAATTACAAGTGGACAGGCCCGCTTCGTGCTTGTTGGTAGTAAAGGGTTTTCAGGCGATCCGAGGGGAATGTAAATTTACTCCGATCGATGCCGATGGGTCTTTTACAATAGCTTCCTACAATGGAAAATTCTTCGCATACATAATTGTAGTTCAACGCGGTGTTGCTGAGGGAGCATGGAATGAAGAGCCCTACGCAACCCATGCCCACACATCACTTGGAATTCTTGAGCGAGAAGGTGGCTGTTGGGTAAACGATATGACATCTGTCTGCGCCTATTGACAGAGAAGTTGATCATGTCCCAGGACGTGGTGTAGCTTCGGCGTTCGCCGTGCTTTCCGGACAGAGCCGGGAATGGATCAGCTTGCCGCTGGCAGGCTGATGAGCGGATCATCGCTCATGGTAGCGATGGTCTCAAGGGTCATGTAACGGGATCGCTGGACGGCCCATTCGTCGTTCTGTTCGAGCAGGAGCGCCCCGACCAGTCTGACGATGGCGTCATCGTGGGGAAGATGCCCACGACCTCTGTCCGTCGCTTGATCTCGCCGTTCAATCGCTCGATGGGGTTGGTGCTGTGAAGCTTGGTCCAGTGCTGTCTGGGAAAGGTCATGTAGGCGAGCACGTCTTGTTCGGCGCTGTCCATGAGACTGGCGAGCTTGGGCACTTTCGGTCTGATCTGGTCGGCGACATTGCGCCATTGGGTGCTTGCAGCCTCGGACGTGTCCTGGGCGAAAGCGGTGGCGATGAAGGCGGAGACGACACGCCGTCCGCTCTTTCCGGCATGGGCCAAGGCATTGCGCATGAAGTGAACCCTGCAGCGCTGCCAGGTGGCGTTGAGCACCTTGGAGACGGCCGCCTTGATGCCTTCATGGGCATCGGAGACAGCGAGCTTCACACCGCTGAGGCCGCGCCGTCTCAGCTTGCGAAGGAATTCCGTCCAGATCGCCTCGGCCTCGGATGTGCCGATCTCCATGCCCAACACCTCGCGGCGTCCGTCTGTGTTGACGCCGACGACGATGATGACGGCGACGGAGACGATGCGCCCGCCGCGCCGGACCTTCAGGTAGGTGGCATCGATCCAGAGATAGGGCCATTCCCCTTCGATGGGCCTCTCGAGGAAGGCCTTCACCTTGTCGTCGATCTCTTCGCAGAGCCGGGACACCTGGCTCTTGGAAACGCCGCTCATACCCCCTCTCGGCGATGCTATGCATCGCCTGCCGGGCAATGCATGGCCTTGACCAGATCATCGACCGAGCGGGTCGAAACACCCTGGATATAGGCTTCCTGGATCACCGCTGTCAGGGCCTTCTCCGCCATGCGTCGCGGCTCAAGGAAGCTCGGGAAATAACTGCCGGTGCGGAGCTTCGGAATGCGCAGCTCGACTGTTCCGGCCCGTGTTTCCCAGTCCCGGTCGCGGTAGCCGTTGCGCTGGGCAAGCCGGAAGCCATTCTTCTCGCCATAGCCCGCGCCGGTCTTCGTCCCGACCTCCAGCGCCATCAGCTTCTCGGCGGCAAAGCCGATCATCTCGCGCAGCAAATCGGCCTCGGCGCTCTTCTCAACGAGGGAGCGCAGGTTCATCATGTCGTCGGTCATCGGTGGTGTCCTTCAGGTTGAGCTTCAATAACCCGACCCTACCGGAAAACACCGGTGACCACCCTGTCAGCTACACCACGCTGCGGGACACGATCGAGAAGTTTTTGCCAATTCGTTTTTTTCGGTTACCCCTACCATTGCATTTGCTCTCCTATTGGTCATTTTCATCTACGCTACTGCTTTCACCGTCTTCATTGCGCGGTGTAGACGTTTTTGATACTGATATGTCGCGTAACCTACGAATATAAAAGGGGCATGATTATGTGCTGGGTCGAAATCGTAATTAATTCCAATTAAGTAAAGTATTTTTCGGTCGTGAAATCGAAATTTAGAATTTTAAATTTTGATTTCAAGGCAATAAAATAAAGATGAATATGCATGTATATATCCCAAAACAACAATCCAATAATTTGTATAATATATTTTTTACATAGTTATGAGGTGTAGTGTAGTGATAAAGCGAAAATTGTCAGTTTATGCGATTGGAATATTCGTTTTTTCGATAGCGCCTCCTGTGCATAGCGCTACCTGGAATGTCATTGATTCCTATTCAGCCGCTGACTGGGAGGCGACAAAGAACGACAATTCAGGGCGGACGTTTTGTGCCGCAGAAACCACGTCCGCAAATGGTTCCGTTTTTCGCTTCGCTTTTTACCTGAACGGAGAAAGCAGATTTATTGAAATAATCAATGAGAATTGGGATATGTTTGAAGGCCCGTCCAGTTTTGGAATCGAGTTTAATGATGGCTTCAGACTGGAACTCAGAGGGCAGTCTCATGGAGATGCCTACTCTCACGATCTTGTAAGTAAGAAGTCCACTTTCATGTTTTTTGGCCTTATGCTTGAAAACACCGAAATGACGATAACGAATGCAAATAGGGGCGCTGTTGCGGTTTTTTCTCTAAGTGGTTTCCCAGACGCTTTAGAATACATGATGCATTGCACGGGTGATATGCTAATACCATAGAGCGGCTGTGTTTAAACAAATTTGCTCAGGTCCATGACAGTCCCTCCTGCACGGCCAGACTACGCGTCAGTAGCCATCATTGGACAAATGGCGGCACGAAGGTTCCGCTCCTGATAGTCGTCATAACCCACCAGTCTGAAATCCACTTCGACATGGACATGGACATGGACGTGACCTGAACGGGTCGGTAGCTTTTAGGAGTATGCCAAGACCGCCTTAAGCACAGGAGCGAATGTGTCGCTCGATACCAGCTACTCGCATGTCCGCTTCGGGCCGAAAGCCCACAAAAAATCCCATTACCCGAAGACTCGCAATCCGTCCCCTTGCGGCCCTCGTGAATTTGTCATGCCGGGCGCGCTGATCAGGCCTTCTCCTTGTCGCCGCAGTTCCGGCGAGCAAATCCGCAAATCCCGATTTGCATCTCCGTCACGCCCGGGTAGAAGAAGCCCAGCTGCGGCATTTGCTTTGCCAGTGCCTGCCTCATTCCCCCGAAGGACCGCCCGTGACCCCGCCCGACCGCATCGAAGAACTTCTGACCGCCACGAGCGCCGCCTTTCACGACGGCGCCCTGGTCCGTCTCAATCTCGGCGGCTACCATGGCACGGAGCCGGAGCTCAAATCCGTCGAGATCAAGAAGATCGCCACCAAGGCGGGCGACAGATACTCCTTCACCTACAAGTACAAGACCCGCGACACGATCAGGAATTTCGAGGAAGCCGAGGCGCTGGCGCTGCTGCGCGCGGGCCTTGAGACCGAGTTCCGCAGCGCCCAGCTGGCGACCACCGGCTTCGACATGTTGTTCGAGCGCAATGGCGACAAGATGCGGCTCAAGCGCACCGAAGTGGAAGGCCGCGAAGCCCCCTCGACCGAGCACAACCGCGCCAAGAACCGGCCGTTGACCGAGACCGGCAAGCCCTGGCTCAAGGCGCTGGGGCTAGCCGGCAAGAACGGCCAGATCCGCCATGACGCGCAGGACAAGTTCCGCCAGATCAACAAGATGGTGGAGATCTTCGCGCCGCTCGTCTCCGCGCTGAAGGCGGAGCGGCCGCTGATCGTCGACATGGGCGCGGGCAAGGGCTATCTCGATTTCGCGCTCTACGACTATCTCGCCACCGTGGTGAACCGGCCGGTCCGCATCCTCGGCGTCGAGATGCGCGAGCAACTGGTGAATGACGGCAACGCCACGGCGCTGGCCTCAGGCTTTTCGGGCCTGAGTTTCGAGGCCGGCACCATCATGGGCTTCGACGCGTCCGGCGCCGACGCGGTGATCGCGCTGCATGCCTGCGACACGGCCACCGACGACGCCATCTTCAAGGGCATTGCCGCCAAGGCCGCGCTGATCGCGGTGGCGCCGTGCTGCCACAAGCAGATCCGCCGGCAGATGGAAGCGGGGCAGGCCGACACGCGGCTTGAGCCGCTGCTCCGCCACGGCATCTTCCTCGAACGCCAGGCCGAGATGGCCACCGACACGCTGCGCGCGCTGCTGCTCGAGCTTCACGGCTACCGCACCCGCGTCTTCGAATTCGTCTCCGACGCGCACACGCCGAAAAACAACCTGATCGTGGCTGAAAAAGACGGGCGTCAGGGCCGCGACCGCGACGCCGTGCTCAGGCAGATCTCCGAGATCAAGGCGATGTTCGGAATTGCCGAGCATTACCTGGAGGGGTTGCTGGAGGTGTGAGGGTTCGTCTGCGCGCTACCTGAACAGCTGCAGGATCATGTCCGCCTGGGAATTGGCGATGGACAGGGACTGGATCGCCAGCTGTTTCTGCACCTGCAGGGCTTTCAGCCGGGTTGATTCCTCCGCCATGTCCGCATCGACCAGCCGGCCCAGCGCTTTCTTGGAGACTTCGATCAGCGTCTTTGTGAAGGTCTCCTGCCGTTCGATGCCCTTTGCCTTGACCCCGAGCAGGGAATTGGCGTCGATCAGATCCTGCTCCATTTCGTCCATGGCCTGCACCATGCCGCTCAATTCATCGGCTGTGGTGTTGGCGTCGAGCGTGATCTGTTTTGCCGTACCCGATGTGCCTGTGCCGAGCAGATAGAAGGTTTCCGCAGCACCAGCTGCCGTCGTCACATCGTGGTCTTTGGTCAGCAATCCATTGCTGTTGTCGGCAGGGTCGATCAGCGTCGTCTGGCTCTTGTCGATCTCGATGTAGCCGACGCTGGTGAAGCCGCCATGGTTCTTGATCGAGGCCGGCATGCTGACGGTGCCGGGCGAGCCGTAGAGCCAGTTCTGGCCATTGAAGGACGAGCTTTGCGCAACATTCCTGAGCTGTTCCTTCAGCTCGTCGAGTTCCCTGTTGACCTTTGTCTTGTCGACGCCGGGTTCGCTGGCGAGCACCAGCTTGGCCTTGATTTCGCTGACCAGATCGACGGCCTGGCTCATGCCGGCCGAGGCGACATCTGTCATCGCGCGGGACAGGCCGAGCGTGTCGACAACCGCGCTCTTGGCCTTGATGTCGGAGCGCAGCGTGGTCGCGATCGACCAGTAGGCGGCATTGTCGGATGCATCATTGACCCTGAGCCCGGTCGAGATGCGTTGCATCGTGGTTTCCATCTGCGCATCGATCAGCCGCAGAGTGGCCAGCGCGGTCATGGCTGAACGGTTGGTGTGAATGCTGGTCATCGGGCGCATTCCGGCAATGGAAAAAGTATCGTCAGTAAAAATCTACCTCCGATTGTATTTGCTCAATGCTTAAGAAATTCTGAGTGCTCGCGGCAGTCCTGCTGGTGTCTCAGGTATATTTCACCCGATCCGAACGCGTTCCTTTGGAGTTCCCATGGTTTTTCAGGGCGTGCGGAAGCACCGCGACGGAGATATCCGCAGCTCCTGTTCTTTGTCAGCTGATCAGGACTCGTCGCCGATCCCGGCAGACAAAACCGCCGGCCGGTCCGTGGACCGGCCCGGCGGCTTGGATAGACCGATCTGTCTCCGTCCTGCCGATCAGGCAGGCGGCGCCAGACTCAGTTCGATTTCTGCAGCATGTTGCCGATCGCGTTGACCGCGTTGCCGACGTCGTCGATGGTCTTCTGAACCCTTTCGGCCTCAAGCTCCGCCTCGGTCCTGGGCCGGGCGGCTGCCTCCTCGGCCGCTTGCCGCTCGGCTTCTTCGTGCGCGACCCTGGCGGCCGCGGTTTCAGCCGCCCGCTTCTCGGCTTCCATCTCGGCGCGCACCTTTTCCTCGGCCTCCAGCTTGATCCGGGCCTCGCGTTCCGCTTTCACCCGCAGCGCCTCTTCCGCCTGCAGCCTTTCAAAGTTCTCGTTTTCCGCTTTCGCGCTGGCTTCCGCTTCGGCCAGGGCGGCCGCATCCCGGGCCGCCCGGGCGGCTGCCTCTTCCGCGGCCTTCTTTTCAGCCGCCATGTCTGCGCGGACCTTTTCCTCGGCCTCGAGCTTGATCCGCGCCTCGCGCTCCGCCCTGGCCTTGAGTTCGGCTTCGGCGGCCGCCTGTTCGGCTTGCGTGGGGTCTTGTGTCGCGGCTTCGGTCGGTGCCGGGGCGGCATCGGTGCTGGCGCCCTGCTTTTCCTCGTCGCCGCAGGCAGCGAGAACAAGCGCGAGCGAGGTCACGGCCAGGAGTTTGCGGATCATGTGAAGTCCTTCCGGGGGTCACGCCGGCGGATGCCGGCCAGTCTGTCTCAGCCCCCTGTTGAACACGCCAAACCTGAACGTATGGTTAACAGGCGGTTAAGACGCGCTGCCGCGTCGCACTCAAACGGTTCGGGTGAGGCGCTTTGGCCCTTGGTTTGTGCATGTCGTTGTCGCAAAGCCGCTGCGCGTTTTGCGCGTCATGCCTTAACGCACCTGATCGAGCGCCCGCTTCAGCGCATCGTCCGAATAGGGCTTCTTCAGCAGCACCGCATCGGCGGCGGCGCCGTCGGGCACCTCGTTCTGGCCGGTGGCGAAGATGATTCCGGCGCCGGGCCTCAATTGCCGAACCTGCCGCGCCAGCTCGTCGCCCTTCATGTCCGGCAGGCCGAGATCGGTGACCAGAACGTCGAATTCCTGCTGTCCCGCCGCCGCCAGCGCCTCGGATGCGGTGCCCGCCTCGATCACCGTGTGACCCAGGTCGGCCAGTATGTCGGCGGTGTTGATGCGGATCAGGGCCTCGTCCTCGACCAGGATGATGGTCAGGGCGGCATTTCCTTCCGGTGCGGCCTCCATGGCAGGCATGACCGCCGCGGCCGGCGCGGGCTGGTCTTTCCCGGCCGCCGCCGCCGAGTGGCTCAGTCTAGCTGCAGAGGCGGCACGCTGCTTCTTGTTGGCCAGCAGATGGCGGATGCGACTGTCCAGCGCCTCGCGCGTGTAGGGCTTGGAAAGCAGCTCGACGCCGGCGTCGAGCTTGCCGCCGTGAACGATCGAATTCTCGGTGTAGCCGGAGGTGAACAGCACCACCAGGCCGGGTTTGAGCGCCTGGGCGATCTGGGCCATCTCGGGGCTCTTGAGTTTCCCCGGCATGACCACGTCGGTGAACATCACATCCACATTGATGCCGCTTTCGATGACGGCCAGGCCGCTCTGGGCGTCGCGCGCGGTCAGCACGTGGTAGCCGAGGTCGCTCAGCGTCGCCACCACGGTGGCGCGGACATCGTCGTCGTCCTCCACCACCAGGATCGTTTCCGAACCGCCGGTCGCGGGCCCGACCTGCACCGGCTGGATTTCCTGATGCTCGGCGTCGAGCGAACGCGGCAAATAGAGCTTCACCGTCGTGCCGTGTCCCGGCTCGCTGTAGATCTTGATGTGGCCGCCCGACTGCTTGACGAAGCCGTAGACCATCGACAGGCCCAGCCCTGTGCCCTTGCCCTCGGGCTTGGTCGAATAGAACGGCTCGAAGACCCGATCCAGCGTGTCCTTGTCCATCCCCGACCCGGTGTCGGAGACGGCAATCATCACATAGTCGCCGCTGCTGACATCGTCGTGGGCGGCGGTGTAGCTGTCGTCGAGGGTTGCATTGGCGGCCTCGATGGTCAGCTTGCCGGCGCCGTTCATCGCATCGCGGGCGTTGATGGCGAGGTTGAGCAGGGTGGTCTCCACCTGGGTCGGATCGGCCGAGGTGTTCCACAGCCCGTCGGAGACGATGATCTCGCAGTCCACCGACTCGCCGACCGAGCGGCACACGAGGTCTTCCATGCCGCTGACGAAGCGGCCGACATTGATCACCTTGGGCTCCAGCGGCTGGCGGCGGCCGAAGGCCAGCAACTGGCTCGCCAGCTTGGCGCCGCGCTCGACGCCCGCCAGCGCATTGGTGACGCGGGTTTCGGCGCGGTCGTTGCCGGCCACATCCTTGGCCAGCAATTGCAGGTTTCCCGACACCACCTGCAGCAGATTGTTGAAGTCGTGGGCAATGCCGCCGGTCAGCTTGCCGATGGTTTCCATCTTCTGCGACTGCTGCAGCGCCTTTTCCGATTGCAGCAATTGCTCGGTGCGCTCGGCGATGCGGTCTTCCAGCGTGGTGTTGAGTTCGGCCAGCGCCGCCTCGTTGAGCTTCGCGTGCTCGATGTCGGTGTTGGTGCCCACCCAGCGGCGAATGACGCCCTGGTCGGACTTCACCGGCGTGGCGCGCACCACGTGCCAGCGATAGGCGCCGTCATGACGGCGGATGCGGAATTCGGTCTGGTAGGTCTCGCCGTTGGCGACGGAGTCCGCCCAGGCCGCGGCCGCGCCGGGAAAATCCTCGGGATGCACGATCGCCGACCAGCCATTGCCATAGAGCTTTTCCCGGGCTTCGCCGCTGAAGGCGACGACCTGGTCGTTGAGCCAGTCGATCATGCCGTCCGGCGTCGCGGTCCAGACATGGTTGAGCATCGACTGCGCCAGGGTGCGGAATTCCTCCTCGCTGGCCTTGAGCGACATCTCCGCCCGCTTGCTGACGGTGATGTCGCTGAACAGCACGGCGACCGAGTCCGATCCCGGGCTGTCGATGGAAAAGGCCTGAACCTGGAACCAGCGACCCAGCGCCTCGGCCGGATATTCGATGCTGACCGGTTCGCCGCTGCGCGCCACCTTGCCGTAGAGATCGAACCAGTACTGCTCGTGATCCGCGGCGACATCGCGGCGCATCCGCTTGCCGACCGCATCCTCGATGCCGGTGTGCCGGGCGAAGGCCCTGTTGACCTCGATGAACTCGTAATCGACCGGCTTGCCGGCCTCGTCCCAGATCATGCGGATGATGCAGAAACCCGATTCCAGGTTCTCGAACAGGGTGCGGAAACGTTCCTTCTGGGCCTGGGCCTCCATCTCCGCCTGCCTGCGGGCGGTGACGTCGAACAGCACGCCGGGAAACCGCGCCGGCTGGCCGTCCTCGGCCTCGACCAGCTTGCCCTGCGCCAGCACGTGGCGGACATCGCCGCCCGGACGCAGCATCCGGTATTCGGCGGCGTAGGCGCCGCCCGATTCGATGGTGCGGACCATCTCGGCGGCCACGCGCGCACGGTCCGCCTCGTGGATCCGGTCGATGAATTCCTGCAGTGGCAGGCCGTGCTCGGCCTTGTGGGCGTCGACCCCGAAGGTGCTGGCGAAGCGGCTGTCGGTGAAGATCAGTTCTCCCGCCACATCCCAGTTCCAGGCGCCGATGACATCGGCATTGGTCATGGTCAGGTCGAGCCGCTCGAGAAGATGCGTGGTGCGGGTGTTTCTGAGCGCGATGACGCGGCCCTGGTCCGGGGTGGGGACCGAGACCGAATCGAGATCGACCGGTCCGTCGGCGCCGATGAAGAAGCCGCGGTCGTCGTAGATCTCCGAGAACGGCTCGCCGATGACCCTGCTGGTGTCCCAGCCCAGCAGGCGCTTGGCGCCCTCGCTCCAGCCGGTGATCAGATCGTCCTGGTCAAGAAAGATAAGCGGCGCGGAGAGAGATGTGTCCATGTGTCTGTTCACTGGGCTGCGGCATGCGCCGGGATGGGTTCGAATACAGGCTGAGGATGCTGATGTGTGTACCATATTCCACCCCCCTGCCTAGATACAGAATTTGGGGGGCGCGGGGAACCACGGCATCCCTCGCCGGGTGCGATGACAGTCCGGTGGCTTACGGCCGCCGTCCCAGATTCTGCTGACACCTGCTGTCAGCAGGACGCATGTACGTTCCCCATTTGAGCCGCCGCCTCTTTCTTTCGCCATCGACTCCTCCCATATTGCCGCCATGGCTAGATCTCCCGCAAAATCATCCCGTCCCGACGGGCCCGGCTTCGACGGTTTCGAGGAAGCGCCGCAGCGCGAACTGTCGGGCGCGCCGCTGTCGTCATCCGGATCAATCGCCGACTGGGCCGCCGATCTGGCCAGGGAAGCCGAGCTGGACGCGGTCAAGGCGCGCCGCAAGGCCGAGAACCGCGAGATCCGCTCCAAGGCCGGCAAGCACCGGCGCAAGGCGGGCCAGATCAGCGCCGAGGAAGCCGCGGCGACGCCGCCGAAAGGCAAGGTTGCCACCAAGGCAGCGGCGAAGTCCGCCGGCAAGGACAGCGACAGGAAAACCGCCCGCGGCACCTCCATCGGCTCCAGCAACGATCCGCGCGCCCGCGCTGCCGCAGGCCTCAACGCCGTGGCCGGGCTCGACATGTCGGTGGAGGAGGCGGAAGCCTCGGGCGCGACCAGCGCCAATACCGCCACCGTGCAGGCGCTGTCCGACCTGATCGAGAGCGGCAACCCGCTGTTCAAGAACGGCAAGTTGTGGACGCCGCACCGCCCGGCGCGGCCGGAGAAATCCGAGGGCGGCGTGCCACTGAAGATGGCCACGGCCTACAAGCCCGCGGGCGACCAGCCGACGGCGATCGCCGATCTTGTCGCCGGCGCGAACGAGAACGAGCGCAACCAGGTGCTCCTGGGCGTCACCGGCTCGGGCAAGACCTTCACCATGGCCAAGGTGATCGAGGAGACCCAGCGCCCCGCCGTCATCCTCGCGCCCAACAAGACGCTGGCCGCGCAGCTCTATTCCGAGTTCAAGAACTTCTTTCCCGACAATGCGGTCGAGTATTTCGTCTCCTATTACGACTACTACCAGCCCGAGGCCTACGTCCCGCGCACCGACACCTTCATCGAGAAGGAATCGACCATCAACGAGCAGATCGACCGGATGCGCCACTCGGCCACCCGCGCGCTGATGGAGCGCGACGACGTCATCATCGTCGCCTCGGTGTCCTGCATCTACGGTATCGGCTCGGTGGAAACATATACCGCCATGACCTTCCAGATGCAGGTCGGCGACCGCATCGACCAGCGGCAATTGCTGGCCGACCTGGTGGCGCAGCAATACAAGCGCCGCGACATGGATTTCCAGCGCGGTTCGTTCCGGGTGAGGGGCGACACGATCGAGCTGTTTCCGGCCCACCTGGAGGACATGGCCTGGCGCATCACCCTGTTCGGCGACGAGATCGAGAGCATCGCCGAGTTCGACCCGCTCACCGGGCAGAAGACCGGCGACCTCAAGAGCGTCAAGATCTACGCCAATTCGCACTATGTGACGCCGCGGCCGACGCTGAACCAGGCGACAAAATCGATCCGCGAGGAGCTCAAGCACCGGCTCGCGGAACTCGAAGCCTCGGGCCGTCTGCTGGAAGCGCAGCGGCTGGAGCAGCGCACGCGCTTCGACCTCGAGATGCTCGAGGCCACCGGCGTCTGCCAGGGCATTGAAAACTACTCCCGCTATCTGACGGGGCGAGCCCCAGGAGAACCTCCTCCGACGCTGTTCGAATACATTCCCGACAACGCGCTGCTGTTCATCGACGAGAGCCATGTCTCGATCCCGCAGATCGGCGGCATGTATCGCGGCGACTTCCGCCGCAAGGCGACGCTGGCCGAGTACGGCTTCCGGCTGCCGTCCTGCCTCGACAACCGGCCGCTCCGCTTCGAGGAATGGGATGCGATGCGGCCCACCACCATCGCCGTCTCGGCGACGCCGGGCAACTGGGAGATGGAGGCCGCCGGCGGCGTCTTCGCCGAGCAGGTGATCCGCCCCACCGGCCTGATCGACCCGCCGGTCGAGGTGCGTCCGGCGCGCGCCCAGGTCGACGACGTGCTGGGCGAGATCCGCGCCACGGCCGAGGCCGGCTACCGCACGCTGTGCACGGTGCTGACCAAGCGCATGGCCGAGGACCTGACCGAATACCTGCACGAGCAGGGGGTGCGCGTGCGCTACATGCATTCCGACATCGACACGCTGGAGCGCATCGAGATCATCCGCGACCTGCGATTGGGCGCCTTCGACGTGCTGGTCGGCATCAACCTGCTGCGCGAAGGCCTCGACATTCCCGAATGCGGGCTGGTGGCGATCCTCGACGCCGACAAGGAGGGTTTTTTGCGCTCCGAGACCTCGCTGATCCAGACCATCGGCCGCGCCGCCCGCAATGTCGACGGCAAGGTCATCCTCTATGCCGACAAGATCACCGGCTCGATGGAGCGCGCCATGGAGGAGACCTCGCGGCGCCGCGCCAAGCAGGAGGAATACAACACGCTGCACGGCATCACCCCGGAATCGGTCAAGGCGCACATCTCCGACATTCTCGATTCGGTCTACGAGCGCGACCATGTCCGCGCCTCGATCGCAATCCCCGGCGGCAAGGCCAAGGCCGGCGGCGAGGGCGCGCTGGTCGGCTCCAACCTCAAGGCGCACCTGGAGGCGCTCGAAAAGCAGATGCGCGATTCCGCCGCCGATCTCGACTTCGAAACCGCCGCCCGCCTGCGCGACGAGATCAAGCGCCTGAAGGCCGTCGAGCTCGACCTGATGGATGACCCGATGTCCCGCGACTCGGGCATCGAGAACACCAGGGCCAGCCGCAAGGCCGCGGCCACCGGCAAGCCGGTGAAGGGCAAGCGGGAGAGCGGATCCGGGCGAGATGCCGCAGCCGGGTCCCAACCCTCCCCCTTGTGGGGAGGGTCGGCGCACAGCGCCGGGGAGGGGTCTTTGCCCGATGGATCTCCGCCCGATCAAGACCCCTCCCCCAACCCCTCCCCACAAGGGGGAGGGGGGTATTTCCGCAAGCCCGATCTCGACGAGATGGGCACATCGGGCGACCATGCGGTGCCGTCGGGCTCCTACTTCCGCAAGAACGACCTCGACGAGATGACCGTCGGCCGCACCGAAAGGCCGATGCCGGGCAAGACACCGCAGAAACCCGAGGATCCGATCCTCAAGCGCGCCAAGCCCGGCGCCGGGAGCTACGAAGACCCGGCAGAAGCCGCCCGCCAGAAACGCCGTCCGGGCAAGACGGGGCGACCGGGGAGGTGAGGGCGCTCGCCGCGAGTGTCACTCTCCCCCCTGGAGGGGGAGAACGGAATTTCAGCATCTTAGCGTCAGCTAAGTGCTAGAAATTCCAAGAGAGGGGGCGTTTCCTGGCCACCGCTCCGAAGCCTCTTCCACGGTGGGGCGTGGAGGGTCCCGTCGCCGCGCTGCCCCCCCGCAAATTTGCCTCCGCTCCCCCACATTCCATGCTAGACATCGCCCCATCGCAATTCATCAGGACACCGCCATGAGCAGCCAGACCCGCACCATCGTCATCGCCATCATCGCCGTCGGCGCCGCCATCCTCGGCTACATGTATTACCAGGACCAGCAGACCTCCGGCGTCGAGATCAAGATCGGCGAGGGCGGCGTCTCGATCGAGGAGAAGTAGGGGCACCAAGGTAGGGACGCACCCGAAAGCTCCCTCACCACCGAGGTTGGGGATTTGGCTGCGGCAATCTTTCGGCTTTACATCTTCTGCCAAGGGCCGGATATGAGCACGATAGTTCTTCTTTATTGGCACGCGATATTTGTATCCATTGAACTTGAGACAGAGCAGCTTTGTTGCACTAATGCGCGAATCGCGGTTCTAATGAAGCCTAAAGCTGAGGGATATTAGGTGAAGCCACAGAGAATTCGCGATCCGCTCCACGATCTAATCGAATTTGATAGCGGCCCCTTCGAGCAAGGCCTTTGGCGCTTGATCGATACCCCAGAGTTTCAGCGGCTTCGACATGTCAAACAACTTGGATTTTCTGAGCTTGTTTATCCTGGGGCTACGCATAGTCGACTCCTGCACAGCATTGGTGTGTTTCACACAGCGCGTCAGCTTTCTAAGAGTCGGTCCAGAAAGTTATTCAATTTGAACAGAGCCTTCGCAGCATGAGGCGAATAGAGGCGAGTTTGAGGAATGCGAGCGCGTTGCGCGACAGGTTCTCGAAGTCCTTGGCCAGCCTACGGCAT
>Ga0208979_100116_pt1 | contig 145158 bp, 119 predicted proteins | sample HotLakConsUCCSLE_FD_184738 | JGI IMG/M metagenome (GOLD analysis project Ga0208979, IMG submission 184738) | Hypersaline microbial mat communities from Hot Lake, Washington, USA - Hot Lake Consortium UCC-SLE (SPAdes) | ecosystem: Environmental > Aquatic > Non-marine Saline and Alkaline >... | reverse complement strand
AAGCTTCTTCCGTTATCTTCAAAAAACCCCAGAGCGGGTCAAGGGATACTTCAATACCGCGACTACGAAGTATGCGTCAGTGGCATGATCATCAATTTATGTCCGCACTATTCTGAGACAGTTAATAATCGCCGCCCGGAGCACCCACAACCATCCAGCTCGACCCGGCATAGCTGTCACCGACAACCGCCAGCGATTGACCGAACAAGTCGTTGGTACTGTCACCGAAGTGATTGCTGGAATGCCCGCATGCTTCTCTGCAGGCAGCACGAACAGACCCTCGATTTTGCAGGTTGTCGTCGTAGCCGGGAGTTCCCGCGAGCTCGATTCGATGCAGGCCCATATCCAGCACCCCCAGAGACCGGCCACGCTGACTGCCCTGGTCCTGTGCTGTCGCGATGCCAATAACCCAGTCGTTCAGCTCCCAGCGATCCCCTTGCCTGTGGTAGTTGGACCAGCCACCGGCTTCGATGCTGCCGCTACCGGCGTGTTCTGCAAGCACCAGGTTGGGTGCCCCTACCATCAGAAGCCTGCCTGAAGCTGCCACCGAACTACCGAAACGCGGGCCGCTGTCCTCAGTTTGTGGCGGCATGCCTTCGAACTCGGGGGTGATGATATCGAGCAATTGGTACTGGCCCGAGGCGGGCGCGGCCAACAGTAGCCCACTCATGAAAACCAGCGCCAGGCCAGTCCTGGTTATCAGCTCGCAGCCTGCGCCAGTTCGAGTGCAAACCGTCGCGAAACAGGCACTGAGAAGGTCGTTGACGCCCATGATTACTGGACTCTGAATATAAAACTGCAGGCGACGCTGTCGTCTTCAGCGAGCTGAAAGACAACGCGGGAAGTGGCAAAATCAATGCTGGCTGCCGGATCGTGACACATGATGCCGAGCACGGACCAACCGTCAGGTGCCCCGGTACTGACTTCATACTGACCAGGCGACAGTCCTTCGAGCAGGTGTCTTCCCTGGCCGCCTTCGCTGGCCACCTCGAAGTCGCCTGGATCGCTGTTGAAGGGAAATACGGCATCGCCACCTTGCGCCTGGACCTCGATCACGATCGTTGCCGCCATGGCGCTCGTCGTCAAACTCAGTGCCAGACCGGCGGCGAGCAATATCAGCACGAATGCATTGTTCAATTCGCGACCGCTTGATGCAAAACTGAATGTCATGGGCTTTTCTCTGTCAGGTTTGTATAGACCTGCGCCAGCCACAGAGAAATGGTGACATGCGTGCTGCTGAATCAGTCGATGAGCGTTGCCGGGAGCGGCTGATCCAGCAGAGCAGTGTGGCGCTCCCGAACCTCCTGACTGATACGATGCTCCTGCCCCAGCAGCTTGTTGGCCATGCCAATCGCTCGTTCAGCGACACCGCGTGCCGTCTCGACCTGACCAGATTCATCCAGCGCCAGTGCCAGGTAAGACAGCGGCAGAATCAGCTCATAGTGTTCGGTTCCGCGGCTGGATTCGATGCCGGCAACAGCCTCCTCCAGTACCGGACTTGCCGCCTCGGCATCGCCGCTCAGGGTCCTCGCGTATCCGTAGTCGGCCTGTGCGCGCCAGGCTTGCCCCGTCGCCGAGGTACCGCCGAGTGCCCGATACGCCGCCTGGGCCTCGGTCAACACCGCCATCGCCTCGTCAAGACGCTGTTGTCGAATCAGTGCTACACCCAAATAGCGCCGGGCATGGGCTCGTGTCATGGGTGATGCCGACGGGGCTGCGATGACGGCCCGCAACTCGACCTCTGCCAATTCCGGCCGGTGCTGCCCGAGCTGGAACAAGCCGAGCGAGAAGCGGGTACTGGCGACCGTTGGTGAGTCATCACCCAGTAGTCTGCGATAGCTATCCAGGCTGTCCTGAAACAAAACGCCTGCTTCGTCAGACCGGCCGGCTCGATCAAGCAGACCGGCCAGGGTGAGCGCGATATCGGTTCGCTCCAACTCACCGTCTTCCGCGCGCTGTTCGTTCAGCTCCATGGCCCGACGCAGTTCGCGCTCCGCCAGCTCATACTCGCCGGCATCGCTCGCGAACACACCCAGCGCGTAGCGCGCCGAGGCCAGTGCCGGATCATCAGGTCCAAGCTCGGATTCCAGACGGTCGACCACGGCGCGTTGCAGGTCCAGTGCCGCCTGGTAGCCCTCGGTACTGCGCAGTGTGCCCGCAACCGCTGACAGGGCTTCTGCTTCGCGCACCGGGTCCCCCACGGCGCGATACTGCTCGGCCGCTGCCCGCATGATCGTTGCCACTTGCTCGTTCTGAGTGCGTACGTATCGACTGGCGCCGGCAACCCGCAGGGCATCGGCTATGCGCCGATCCGGGCTGTTCAACCTGGCTTCCAGCAACGGCAAGGCCCGATCGGCCAACTCGGCCGCCTGCTCGAACTCGGTTCTTCCCAGGCGCACTTCAGCCAATCTCAGCAACAGCGAGCCCTGCAGGACCGGGTCGTCTTCCATCTCACTGACGACTTGCCGGGTACCTTCATCGAGGAGTTCAGCGATCGTTTCCAGGGGTGCTCGCTGGCGAGGATCGCCGCTCTGAAACAGATCAGTCAGGAATTCCAGACTGCGCTCGGAGCGTTGTGCCTCAATGGCGGTCAGACGCGACTGCTGCCAGACCGCGACCAGACTGGCAACCAGCGAAACCAGTACCGCAAGGGTGGCTGCAGAGACCACCCGATGCCGCCGCAGAAATCGACCCGTGCGATATGCCAGGGTGTCGCGTCGGGCCTTGATCGGCAGTCCCTCCCGGTAACGATGCAAGTCGTCGGCCAGAGCTTCGACCGTGGCGTAACGTCTGCCAGGCTCCTTGGCCAAGGCCTTGAGGATGATGGTGTCAATTTCCCCCTGAAGACGCCGACGCAGCGCTGCAGGTCGCAAGCCATAGTGTCCCTCCAGCGCCTCGGGATGGGCTTCAACACAGCGGGATGGCCTTTCCGGCTCGGTGTCACAGATGGACCGGATCAATTCCTCACGGCTGCTGCGGGACTGCCAGAAGGGGTGTACTCCGGTCAGCAGTTCAAACAACACCAGGCCGAGCGCATGCACATCCGTCGCCGTGCTGACCGGATCACGCCGGATCTGCTCCGGTGCCGCATACTCGGGCGTCATCGCGCGCAGTCCGATCTGGGTCATCGGACTGTCGGGCTGATCATCCTCTGACAACAGCTTGGCAATACCAAAGTCAAGCAACTTGACTGATCCTTCGCCGGTAACCAGGATGTTGGAGGGTTTGATATCTCGATGAATGACGAGGCGTGAATGAGCATGTTGAACAGCGGCACACACCTGGTTGAACAATTCCAGTCGTTGATCCAGTGAGCATCGCCTTGTGTTGCACCAGTCGGTCAGGGGCTCGCCATCGATGTATTCCATTGGCAAACCAGGGTTGCCCGTTCGGCAGCATGCCACCATCGACCAGCGCGGCGATATTGGGGTGACGCAGCGATGCCAGAATTCGGCGCTCGTCCTGAAAGCGATCCAGGATCAGCTCCGAATCCATACCGCGCTTGATCAGCTTGATGGCAACCTTTTGCTCGAACCCGTCAGACTGGCGTTCGCCGAGATAAACCACCCCAATGCCGCCGCGCCCAAGTTCGCTGATCAAGCGAAACGGACCGACCTGATCGGGCGTTTGATCGGTATCGTCATCAATAAGCAGGTTGGCGGCCTGGTCGGGATCGACGGTTTCGAGCCGGCCCGGAAAGCTGTCATGGGCGTTGAGCAGCGAAATCAGTTCGTTCGCCAGCCCGGCATCCTCAAGTGCGAGCATTTCCAGTCGTTGACGACGTTCGCTAGCGGGCTGGTTTGCCAGCTCGAAAAACAGTTCGGCGAACGCCTCGTCAACCAGTGATCGTGGAGTTGTCGCCACGGTCGTTCTCGTCCAGCTCACGTAGAAGCCAGGCCCTGGCCAGCGTCCAGTCTCGCAATACTGTCCGTCGCGACAACTCCAGCGCTTCGGCTACCTCGTCGATGGTCATGCCGGCAAAGAACCGGCATTCAACGACCTGGGCCTGACGCGGCGCCTGTTCGGCCAAACGGGCAAGACAATCGTCCACCGCCAGCACATCGACGGCGAACTCCTCAACCGCCACGCTGGCCTCATCCAGGGTGACATTGAGCTGACCTCCGCCGCGCTTGGTGCGCATCCGCCGACGCGCCGCATCAACCAGCACCTGGCGCATCGCTCGGGCAGCCGAGCCGAAGAAGTAGGCACGATTTCGTGACGTGACTGTGGTGGATTCGACCAACTTGAGATAGGCCTCGTGGACCAGCGAGGTTGTATCCAGCGTCTGTGCATAGCCACGTCCGCGCAATTGCGCATGCGCCATACGCCGCAGCTCCGGGTAAACGAGATCGAAGACCTGGCCTGACGCCTGCTGGTTTCCGGCCGCCGACTCGGCCAGCAATTCGGTCAACATCCCCCTGGATTGAGATGCCTGCTCCATGCAGCCGCTCCCTGGATGAACCTGAAGACAAGGCTACTCCGTCAACATGATCGGCGCAATATGGACTCATGGTTCGAAACGGTCAGCAAACAACTGATCACCCAGCCGGTAGATCCAGACGGCTCCCTCACGACCAGTATCTGGATGACCCGCGCCTGGATAGCCTACAGCAAGGTAGTCGGGACCGAAGGCCAGGGCCTGTCCGAATCGACCCTGTGTCAATGCATTGCCGGGAAAGATCGCCCCCGGTTGTATCTCTCCAACATAGTCCTGATCCGTCAATCCAAGCATACCGTCAGGGGCACGCCGAAGCTCGACCGTGCCGACGTCTTCGGCCAGCCCCGGCGGCACTGAAACTGACCAGCCATCCGTCCCCGGCGCGCCAATGGCGACCAGATTGCCCATACCCACCGCAAGGGCGCTTCCGAATTCGGACATCGGCTGGATACCGGACGGATTGCCGTTGATATTAATCGGCTCGCCGGACGAGTGGAGGGACCATTCCCCCGCTTCTCGGCGTGCGCGATGGACTCTACCGCAGTGCAACAACGGCTGGTCAGCACAGTCTTCGCCACCCGGGCTGCCGGGTGCCGCAATCAATAACTGGCTGCCCAACATCACCAGTCCATCACCGAAATGCTCCCCTGGCGCACCACCGGCCCACAGCACCGTTTCTGTCCAGCTGCCTCCTTCGAACACCGCCAGCATCCCTTTCCCGTTCTGGAACATGCGGCCACCGACCGCCAATCGCTGGACGATGACCGGACCCAGGCGCGCTCGGTAGAGCGAAATCTGGCTGCCAAAAGCACGATCGGTTTCAGCCACACTCCCGGTCAAGGTCGCCTGATGCTGCCACTCGTTCAGCGTGGCATCCAGTCGCCACACACGAGCCTGACCCACCTGCGACGTCCAACCCGGGCAGCCAATGGCCAGTACCACCGAACCATTGAGAGGGTCGGGCGCACTGAGATCCACGGCCGTTCCACAATGGGTCACCGTGCCCGGCGCGATGACCTGATCAATGGTCCAGGACTGATGGCCGATCCAGCGATAGATCACAACCATGCCGTCGGCCGTGGGAGACCCCTCGGGGTCGCTTCCCCCGGGACAGCCAACCGCCAGGTAGGGGATCTTCAGCGCGACACTGGCACCACAGCGCGAGTCCAGACTATTCGAAGGAGGCATCAGACGTGTAACCCGTTGCCATTGCCCCTGAGAGTAGCGAAACAGAAACACGGCACCGATGGTGTGAGTCATCAGGTCCTGGGTAAGAATATTCAGATCCGGTGCACCAACCGCCAACCAGGACTGATCAGCGGCCAGGCTGGCTCCGAACTGTGGCCCGGTTGCACTGGGTTGCAGGGTCAATTCACTCCATTCACCCTGGAGTGTGGCGGTTCGCTCCAGCGGTGGGGCCCCGACTGCAACGGTCGCCACCAAAGTCAGACAGACGGACAACAACATTCGACGGAGGTAATGAACCCATCCGATGGGCGGGCGACTGCCGGTCATGCGCTGCTCCCTTGAATGCTTACTCGAAGCGATCATGGAAAAGGACATCAGGATTTTCAAAAGCACCAATATCGATCTGGCCTCCGACCAACCGTGAACGTCCGGATGCATCCTGCAAGGGGATCTGCCAGTTTTCATCGGGTAGTGGCAGGGTGCCAGCACCGATCAGCGCAGAGCCGGCAGCCGGCACCAGCCAGGGACAAGCTGCGCAGTCCTCGAACTGCGGCGCGATCGAGAGATTTCCAGGCCCAGTCGGTGCCAATGCACCCACGTTGACTGACTCGACATTATTGTGGCGATAATCCAGCGCGTCGTCGGTCGGCAGCCAAAGGTCGTTGCCCTGGTTGTTCCACAACAGATTGTTGATCACCCGAGTCGGAACCCCCGTACCTCTTGTAATAAAAAGGCCACCAGCTTCCGAGAATCCGGCTTGACCGAAATGGTTGTCCATCACGGTATTGCCAATGACCTCGATGGTCAGGTCCGCTTGCGGATCGGTCAGCCGGTAAGCTGCGATGTAGGCAGCGCCGGGCGGCTGGGAGCTGCTCAGATTGCCGATGAATACGTTGTTGTTCACACGGATGCGTGAACCGCTACCGGCATCGGCCAAATCCATATGGAGGGCACCGACACCCGATCCCTGATTGGCGGTAAACGCATTGCCCTGCAGATGCACTTCCGTCGGATAGCCCGGATCAATCTGGAACTGAATCCACAAGCCACCGGCCGGTTGAGCCGTCGCCAGGCCCTGTGTGAAATGCAGCGCTTCCATGTGAAGCCGGCTGCCGGCTTGCAGATTGACCACAAACACCGGATCATTTGCCTGCCCGTCGAGCACCGTCAGGTAGGGATCGGCAGATGGCCGCTGCCCGCAGGCGTTGGCTCCTTCCTGAACCCAGCCACCGGAGACTTCCAGGTCACGCCGATCACCCTGTCCGGCACCGCCGTTGTAGTAAAACCCCGTATCCGGCACCGGATAGTGACCGACAGCAACCCGGATCTGGTCATCGATACCGCTTTGAGCGGCCTGATTCAATGCCTGTTGCAATTCGACGCTGGTAGAAACACAGAATGGAGCCTGGTACTCCCACGCGCCCATGTCACAGGCTGTTGAACCTCGGCCCGGGCGAGGCTGGCCACGCTGATCTTCAGTGATTCCGAAATTCGCCTCACAATCGGCAGCCGAATTCAACGCGGCACTGGGGACTTCGAACGGGTGCGTCGGGGTCGGCCCGCCGCTATCGGTCAGTGGCAGCAGGCCGATGGCTGCAACCGGGGTAGCGCTGCCGGTACAGCTTGTATCGGTGGAAATCGTGCCACCATGAACATCAGCCGCGCCTGAGCAAGCCGTTTCACCATCGCGGTCCTGGACCAGCAGGCTGTTGTGGAGCGTCAGCGGATCGGCCGGCGCCGTGCCCCCGCGCCACAAGCCGTCCACCCCGCCGGCGGCCGCCTGATTGAAGGCCAGGGTGGAGTGGCGCAACAGTACATCGCCACTGGCCGAGTGAATTCCCCCACCCTCAGCCAACGGGCCGTTGACCAGATTGCCCGAGACGGTGGAATTGACCAGGTCAAGGTCGCCGCTGACGACAGCCAGTCCGCCACCATGTGCGCCGGTGCCCTCGGTGGTGTTTTCCGCAATCGTGGAAGTCTCTACCAGACCGTCACCACCCACAACCAGACCACCACCGCGAGCCTGATCCCCGGTACTGGTGTTGCCGTACACAAGGGTGCGTCGCATCACCAGATTCCCGGTAACACTGAGGCCACCGCCGCCTGCCCCGTTGCCAACGGTGTGGTTGTCGATCACCCGGCTGTCATTGATTTCCAGGTTACCGTCACGCACCGCCACTCCACCGCCGAATGACTGGAACCCAAGGGCCTGGCTGGCCCGAACTTCGACACCATCCAGCCAGAGATCGGCCTGATCGGCAAACACGGCACCGCCCGGTTGCTGGGCATTGACGGTCTGACCGTTGATCAGGCTCATTCCACTCAGGACCAGCGTGAAGTCCGATGGCGATCCGCCCTGAGCGTGGAAAATCCTCGATAGTCCTCCAGCGTCCACAGTCAGGCTGCCGGGGTCACCGAACTGGGGCCCGGCCACGGCCAACGACTCCGTGATCATGGGCAGTGCGCCGTTGCTGAGTACGAGCGTTCCGCCCATCAAACCGGAATCGAAGAGGATTTCGTCGGGCTGCGGCGTCCCGGAGAAACAGTCGATCGATCCTGACTGATCGTTGTTGTTGGCATTGATGATGGCCTCTCGCAATGAGCATTGACCATCGGTCAGAAGTTCATCAGCAAGAGTGGTGACAACAATGCCGGTGCCGGCCATGGCCGGTGGCGACAGACCAATACCCACCCAGGCCATTGCAAGCAGAATGAATGGGCAAATGCGGATCAGCGTGGTCATGGCAACTCTCAGAAAGTTATTTGACTACTCACTCCTTCGTTGTGGCAGCCGATCCGGTGCCATGGAAAATTGACCCGGCCGCCGCGCGGAAGCGATGGCCCTGGTGACAATTGTTCTTTCGACATAAACGATAAGTCAGTGTGACGCCCAACTCACGAGTGGCCAGATCTGTGGCACGATTCATGCTTGCCTCTGTCGAGATCCGCTGCTGGTTCAAGCCATGACATCTGTCCATCCTGCCCTTTCGCCCACCAGGGTCTTGATCTCTGTGCTGATTGCCCTGTTATGGGGGCAATCAGGCGTGGCCAGTGATGCCGATGAGCTCAACATCACGGATCTGACGCCGCCGAATTTCGAGGTTTTCGAGGTCAACGACGGTCTGTCCGACGAAATCTATTCGACCGTCGGCGTTGATCCAAAGGGCTTTGTCTGGGCCGGGTCGGCCTCCGGCCTCTACCGATTCGATGGTTATCGCTGGCAACACCAGGAGGTTGACGGAGCCGCAAGCCTGGTTCGCGACATGCTGACGGTCCCGGATCGGCAACTCTGGACAATTTTCGAACGAGAGGGCCTGGCCCGGCACGACGGCTCCAGTTGGACAGCGATTGGCGATACGGACTTCTCACAGCGATTTTCCAGCACCACCGATGCCCAGGGAAATGTCACCCACTGGGTCCTGCAGAATCATGGTGCCCGCCGTCTGGACGGAACGACATGGGTCGACGACCCGGCCACCCGGGCACTCGGCCCCGGGCGCAACGTGGCCCTGGCCAGGACCGAGCGACTTTACGGTCAGCCCCGACTCTGGCTGGCCAGGTCCCAGGGCGGATTGTGGTACCGCCAGGCCGACGATGCGAATGCCTCCTGGCAACGTCTGGATACGGGGGATTTCAATACCGCATTGTTCACGGACCTGGTGGTCAGCGAGCACCAGGGACAGGAAGAGCTCTGGTTGCTGGCCTACGGCAGCGGCATCCTGCGCTTGCGTGAAGATGGGCAGCGGCGGCGCTGGCGCCGGTCAACCGGTGATCTGCCATCCGAGGCGATTTACTCCGGCGTGGTCAGTCACGACAGCGACCAGGTTCGATCGCTATGGCTGGCCTCAAGGGGCGGATTGATTCAATTCCACGATGAAGACATTCGCGTTTATGATCGCGGCGACGGCCTGCCCTCCAACGCCGTTCGTGGCATCAAGCTGCAAACTGACGCCGATGGAACCGACATTCTGTGGCTGGCCACCGAAAGCGGTATGGCACGGGCCCGCCTGTCGCCCAGCGCCTGGCGCATCGCGTCAAGACTGGGCGCTTCGGAGAACGGGGTGTTCGGGGCTATCGTCGAACCCGACGGCCAGGGAGGCGAGCGACTGATGATCGGCAGTGCCCGCGAAGGCATTGCCTTGCTCGACGATGGCCGCTGGCGCCAGTTTGGTGTGGCAAGCGGCGACCTGCCGTCGAATGCGATACGCGCGCTTTGGCGACTGCAGGCTCCAGATGACTCGATTGTCCGTCTGGCTGCCCTGGATCAGGGGTCCCTGTTCAGGATCAGCGACGATCTGGAGTTTCAGCGTATCGAAGTGGATTGGCCTGAACGGCGCAATGAAGGTGCGTCGGCGGCGGCGTTGCGAACGACTCCAGGGGGCAGCGAAGTCTGGATCGCCACATTGAACTCTGCCATCTATCGGCTGGCTGACCACCGGTTGGAACTTGTTCACCCACCCCAATCGCAGCCGGTCAGGATCTTCGACATGATCGAACAGATCTCGTCCGATGGTCAGGCCTGGATATGGGCGGCAACCGACCGCGGCCTGGCACGTATCGATGAGCAGCAGTTCGATCTGATCGAAGCGTCGACCCGGGTTGCCGACTCCGGCTATCGAGGCGTTGTCATCATTGAACGCGAGGGCCGTTCCGAGTTATGGGCGAGCAGTATTCGACAGGGGATCATCCGGATGGATATCAGCGCCCCCCTGGATCCGGTGCTGATTGAGGATGATCATGTGCCGGAGCCACCCGATCCCACCGTTTACAGCATATTGCCCGACAGCCAGGGCAGAATTTACGTCTGCACCAACAACGGGGTTCAACTACTCGAGCCCACATCCGGAGGTGTTTACCATGAGCGCGTTTTCCGGCGTCGCGACGGGCTGGTGCATGACGAATGCAACAGTTACTCGCAAGTCGTGGATCATCGCGATCGCTACTGGGTAGGAACATTGGCAGGCCTGAGTGTTTACGATCCGGACCTGAAAGACGAAACCAGTACCAGCCATCCGGGATCACTTCATGTAACCGAGCTCAGGCTGGACAGTAGTCCGCTCCGGACCACCCCGCCTGATCGCCTGATCGTACCCGCTGGAACCCGCGAGCTGCAGGTCCATTTTTCACTGCTCAGCAATCAACGCGAAGCAGATAACCGGTATCGTGCCCGGCTGATCGGCTACGAATCCGAAGCCGGTGACTGGTCGCCACAACCCTACCGAACCTGGGGAGAGTTGCCACCGGGCGAATATCAACTGCAAATCGAAGCCCGAAACCATGCCGGGATGGATGCCGCTCCGGTAGAAATGGCAGTGCAGGTCCAGCCACGATGGCACCAACGGTCGCTGGTTCGGGCTGGCGTGATCCTGCTGGCCGTCAGCCTGCTGCTGGGTGCATTTTCCCTCTACAACCGGCAACTGCGCCAGCGCAAGCAGGTACTTGAACACACCGTCACCCGAAGAACGGCCGAACTCAACGCGGCCAATCTGCGCCTGACCGAGCTGTCCTACAAGGATCCGTTGACTGGCGTGGCCAACCGACGGCGTCTGGATGACGCGGCCATCGAGGTTCTGGCACAGGCAGACCGGCAACACAGGCCCGTCAGCCTGGTGCTGCTGGATATCGACGAGTTCAAGGATTTCAACGATCGTTTCGGCCACCTGGCCGGAGACGCTGCCCTGCAATGTGTCGCCCGTCAGCTCAAGGCCGCGATTCGGCCAGGTGATCTGGTCGCCCGCTTTGGTGGGGAAGAGTTTGCCTGTCTGTTGCCCGATACCAACCGCGAACAGGCAGTGGCTATCGCCGAGCGCATGCGAGCCCTGGTGGCATCGGGTTCAAGGCTCGAGCTTGGCAGCCGCTTTGGTGCAGTGACCATCAGTGCCGGACTGGTTTCGCTGGTTCCAACAGGAAAAACCCTGGACGATCTGATTGACCAGGCTGATCGGGCCCTGTATCAAGCCAAGCATCAGGGTCGCGATTGTGTTCGGGTAGCCGACTAATCCGAACATGGCATAGTTCGTTCAGATCGAGAACGATCAGGCACTGCGCAGCAACTCGTTGACCGAGGTTCGGGAGCGGGTTTTTTCGTCAACCTGTTTGACGATGATGGCGGCATAGAGGCTGTGGCTGCCGTCTTTGGCTGGCAGGCTTCCGGCAACCACAACTGAGCCGGCCGGGACCCGGCCCGTGAAAATCTCGCCGGTGGCGCGGTTATAAATGCGGGTTGACTGGCCGAGAAACACGCCCATTCCGATGACTGCGCCTTTTTCGACGATCACGCCCTCGACAACTTCCGAGCGCGCGCCGATAAAGCAGCCGTCTTCAATGATGGTCGGGTTGGCCTGCAACGGTTCCAGTACGCCGCCGATACCGGCACCGCCGGAGATGTGCACACCAGCGCCGATCTGGGCGCACGAACCGACCGTGGCCCAGGTATCGATCATGCTGCCTTCGCCGACAAAGGCACCGATATTGACGTAGCTTGGCATAAGCACTACATCGTTGCCGATATGCGCGCCGCGACGAACCGTGGCGGTCGGCACGATTCGCGCGCCGCTGTTGGCCGGAGGATCGGTCTTATCGGAAAAACGCAGGTCCACCTTGTCGAAAAAGTCACTCACGCCGCCGGCCATCTCGCGATTGGCCGTGATTCGAAAATGCAGCAGGATAGCCTGCTTCAACCACTCGTTGACGACCCAACCGTCTGCACCTGGCTCGGCCACCCGCAAATTGCCACTTTCCAGGCCTTGCAGGCAGGTATTGATCGCGCTGCGGATATCGCCACTGGTATTGCCCGGATTGAGCGCAGCACGGTTGTCCCAAGCCTGCTCGATGGTCAGTTTGGTTTTTTCGATGTTGTTTGGCATTGGGAGAGGGTTAAAGGGAAAAGGGAAAAGGGTAAAGGGTAAAGGGAAAAGGGTTTCAGCTTGAGGGTTCCTGAACCCTGAAACCTGAGCCGTGAACGCTTTCCTTTTTCGTATCCAGGCGCGATCTCAGTTCGGCTTCGAGTTCGCGACTGGCTTCATCATTCAGCGGCTGTCCTTCGCGATCGGCAATCAGGAAAACATCTTCGACCCGCTGGCCGAAGGTGGCCACACGGGCATCATACAACCGGACACCGCGGGCCACCAGCGCTTCGGCAATGGCTGAGAGCAGTCCCGGGCGGTCGGTGGCCGCAATTTCGAGCTTGGTCTTGCCGTCGAATCCATTCAGCTTGATCTCTGCCCGACCCATGAAGGGCTGCAGCCGACGTGGTACCGGCCGGGGTGCCAGCGGCCGGACCTGCTTGATCGACAGTTGTTCGGCCAGTGACTGGCGCAGCCTGGCGGCGTCGGAGTGATTGAGTGGCTGGCCGTTGGCGTCCATGACCTGGAAGATATCCCAGCTGCGAGCGTCATGGCTGGTCACCACCCGGGCCGCCAGAATATTGAGCTGCATGCGATCGAGCTCGCGCGCGACGACCGCAAACAGGCCGGCAAAATCCTCGGCATGGATAAAGACCTCGCTGATTCCCTTATCGGCAAGCCGACGGCAGGCCACCAGCGGCAGCGACTCAGCGGCGACCACCTCGGAGCTGGTCCAGACCAGTTGCTCGGCGTCCAGGCGCAGAAAAGCCGCGTCCGGCAGCTGGCCCCACAACTGCTCGATATCGCCCGCCTCGGCACCGCGGTCGATCAGCAACCTCAAAGCCTCGGCGCGAGTTTCGGCGACGGAAGCCTGGCGATCGACCGCCTGGTCGGGGCCGCGGCTCAGGGCATCGCAGGTCGCCCCGTAGAGTTCCCACAGCAGGCTGTCCTTCCACGAGTTCCAGAGCTTGGGGCTGGTTGCGGCAATATCGGCCACGGTCAGGACAAACAGATGATCCAGCCGCCGCCGGGTCCCGACCCGTTGGGCAAAACGATTGACCACATCGGGATCCGAGATGTCCTCGCGCTGGCTGGTTCGCGACATCAATAAATGTTCCCTGACCAGCCAGACGACCAGATCGCGGTCTTCATCGGGCATGTTCAGGCGATTGACGAATGCCCGGGCGTCTTCGGCCCCGAGTTCGGAGTGATCGCCGCCACGGCCCTTGGCAATGTCATGAAACAGTGCGCCCAGATACAGCACCTCGGGGCGCTCGATACGGGTAAAAACCTCGATCGCGTGACCGAACTGGTCGGGATACTTGCTGTAGGCAAATCGCCGCAGATTGCGAATCACGAACAGGGTGTGCTGATCCACGGTGTAGACATGGAACAAATCGAACTGCATGCGACCGGTGATCTGGCCAAAGGGTGGCAGCAGGGCCGCCAGCACGCCATAGCGATTCATTCGGGCCAGCTGGCTGTAGACCAGGCGAGCACTCTTGAGCAAACGCAGAAAGGCGTCGAGAATGTCCGGATCGGTCCGGTAGTCATCGTCGATCAGATACAGGTGTTCGCGCACGAGGCGAATGGTCGCGGCCCGCACACCGCGAATGTCAGGGTTTTCGGACAGTACCAGGAACAAGCGCATGATGAGGTCAGGCTGGATGACAAATGCATGCGGATTTTTCAGTTCCAGATAGCCATGGCGCAATCGGAAGTGATCATCGATATCGGCTGACGGCAGGTGTTTCCGGCCGACCAGGAGCTCTTCGTCAAAACTCTGCAGCAAGCGCTCGTTCAAGCGGGCCAGCTGCATCACGTTACGGTAATAGCCCTGCATGAACTGCTCGACCGGCTGGTTGCTCTCGGTTGGATCGCCGAAGCCGAAGTGCTCGGCCAGGCGTCGCTGGTACTCGAATAGCAGCCGCTCTTCGGCCCGTCCGGCCAGCTCGTGCAGCGCCCAGCGGACCGACCAGAGGTAGTCACGTCCCTCGACCAGGTCGTCGTGCTCACGCTCGCTCAGGAAACCGTGCTCGACCAGGCCATGCAGGGTGGAGGTCGCGAAATGCCGATTGGTGACCCAGCCGATCATCTGGATATCGCGCAGGCCGCCCGGTCCTTCCTTGAGATTGGGTTCAAGGTTGTAAATGGTGTCTTCGTGCTGAGCGTGGCGCTGTTCCTGCTCGGCGACCTTGGCGGCATAGAACTCATTGGCCGGCCACAACGCCGGTGGATCGGTTGCCTCGCGCATGGCCGCAAACAGCTCGCCACGGCCGGCCAGCAGGCGCGCTTCCATCAGGTTGGTCGCTACGCCGACGTCACGCCTGGCTTCATCAATGCAATCGGCCAAGGTCCGAACGCTCTGGCCCGGATGCAGGTCGGCGTCCCACAACACCTGGACAAATCGCTCGAGGGCGTCGGAACGATCGGGTCGATCATCGGCCTCGGTACGCAGAATCAACAAGTCCACATCCGAATGCGGATGCAGCTCGCCGCGCCCGAAACCGCCCACTGCGGCCAGCTCCAGATCGGCATCGTCCGGAGCCAGGCGCTCCCAGGCAATCAGAACCAGCTGCTCCATTACCCAGGCTCGGGCGTGGACCAGTTCGCGGATATCAGTTTCGGCAACAAAAGCCTGGTGAAGGGCGTTGTCGGCCCCGGTTCTGGCTTCTCGCAGAGCCTGGGCCAAGGTCATCGGGTCGCTTGAAAGGCGGTTGAGGGCCGCCAGATCGAGGCAGTTACGCGTTGCCGGGACGGCGTTGAGGCGTTCGATCACAACGGATCGTCAGGCAACCGGGTCAGTACTTCCACGCCGGTTTCGGTCACCGCCATCGTGTGTTCCCACTGGGCCGAAAGACTTCGGTCGCGCGTGATAACGGTCCAGTCGTCAGGCAGCAGTCGGGTGCCCGGCTTGCCCAGATTGATCATCGGTTCGATGGTGAAGGTCATACCGGGTTCCAGCACAACGCCCTCGCCGGGACGGCCATAATGGAGCACCTGCGGGGCCTCGTGAAATACCCGGCCAATGCCGTGGCCGCAGTACTCACGAACGACTGAACAGCGCTGACCCTCGGCGAATGTCTGGATTGCATGACCAATATCACCCAGGGTAACGCCGGGTCTGACGTTTTCTATCCCGATCACCAGCGCCTTGTGGGCGACTTCACAAATTCGCCGGGCCTTGACCGATGGTTCGCCGACAAAAAACATCTTGCTGGTATCGCCGTGCCAGCCGTCCTGGATGACCGTGACATCGATATTGACGATATCGCCGTCCTTGAGCTTCTTGTCACCCGGAATACCGTGGCAGACGACGTGATTGACCGACGTACAGATCGATTTGGGAAATCCGCGGTAGTTCAGAGGGGCGGGTATCGCCTTGAGTTCATCGACGATGAACTCGTGACAGATTCGATCAAGTTCGCCCGTGGTCACGCCCGGCTGGACGTGTTCACGAATCATCTTCAGGACGCTGGCCGCCTGCTGGCCAGCCACCCGCATGGCGTCGATATCGTCGGCAGTTTTGAGCTGAATTCCGTGATTCATTTCCGGTTCCGGAGGCCGACCAGACAGATCGATCCTCCCGCAAAAACGTCAGTTTACCTAAATTGAGGCAATCAGCCCGGTTTTCCAGCCTTTTCGGATTCAGGGGGTGCCTTCTGGCACGTGTTTTCCGTCACCCGACGATGGCACCATGAAGGTCCATGGAAACGTTTGATCCGGGAATTCATCTTGAAGCGCAATTTGATTACTGTTGTGGCCTCCCTGCTGGTCCTGACTTTCGCCATCCTGGTCGTGATTGCTCTCTACAACATGCGACCAGCGCCGGAAGAACGCGAACTGACTCAGGCAGCGATGCTGGTCGACAGCATTCCCGCCGAAATTGCCAGCGGCCCGTTCACCATTCAGGCTCAGGGCACGGTTCAGCCGGTGACCCAGACCAGCGTGGCGGCCGAGGTCAGTGGGGTTCTGATTGAAATTTCAGAACGGTTTGTTGCCGGCGGATTTTTCCAGGCCGATGAAGTACTGGCAAGAATCGATCCCAGCGACTACGAGGCCGCGCTGCTTCAGGCCGAAGCGGAACTGGCCTCGGCCCGAGCCCGACTGTCTGACGAATCTGCCCGCTCGGAGCAGGCGCGTCGCGACTGGCAGCGCATGCACGGTGAAAGCCGCTCGCCCGGCGATCTGGTTCTGCGCCTGCCGCAGGTCGCTGAGGCCGAAGCCGCCGTTCAAGCCGCCGAGGCCGGCGTCATGCGCGCTCGTCGCAACCTGGAACGAACAGAGATAACCCTTCCCTACGCCGGACTGGTGCGCAACCGCCAGGTCGATCTGGGCCAATACGTGACACCGGGCGCCGTCCTCGGCGTTACCTTTTCTGTCGCCACGGCCGAAGTCCGTCTGCCGCTGTCCAACAATGACCTGGCTTATCTCGAACTGCCGGCTGCCGGTCGCAACGATACCTGGCAACCGCCGGTCCGCCTGTACGGCACCGTGGCCGGTCAGCGGGGCGAGTGGCAGGGTCGAGTGGTGCGAACCGAAGGCGTGGTTGATGAAAACACCCGGCTGAGCTACGCGGTAGTAGCAGTGGCTGATCCGTACGGCCTGCTCGACCGGCAGCGACCGGTTCCACTGCAGATTGGAACGTTTGTCCAGGCCGAGGTCCAAGGTCGGGACGCGAGCGGGCTGGTGATTCTGCCACGCGCCGCCTTGCGCCAGGGCGATACGGTGTACCTGGCCGATGCCGACAGCAAGCTGGAAATCCGGCCGGTGGAAGTGATTCGGGCGACCCCGGATCGGGTCTACATCCAGAACAACATCTCGGAGGGCGAACAGGTGATCACCACGGCCATCCAGGCTCCGGTTCCCGGGCTGTCGGTGCGACTGCGCGAAACGCCTTCGATTGAACCCGAACTGCGCGTTCTTCCGGCCGCTGAACTGGCTGCCGGTGACGAGAACCAGCCATGAACACTGAACGCAACTGGTACGGCAATATCATTGCCTGGTTTGCTCATAACTCGGTCGCTGCCAACCTGTTGATGATCTGCCTGCTGGCCGGCGGACTGTTCACCGCGCTGACCATCACCAAGGAAATCCAGCCACGCATCGAAACCAATTACGTCACGGTGTCGGTGCCCTACCGTGGTGGCACCCCACGCGATGTCGAGCAGGGCGTGCTGATCAAGATCGAGGAAGCGATCCAGGATCTGGAAGGATTGCGCGAAATCATTTCCACAGCGCGCGAGGGATCTGGCACGGTCACGGTCGAAGTCGATGCCGATTACGATGTGCTGGAAGTTCTTGACAACATCAAGGGGCGGGTCGACTCCATCTCGACGTTTCCGGCCGAAACCGAGCGCCCGACCTATCAACGCAATACCTGGTCGCAGGAGGTCATATGGGTATCGGTCTTTGGCGATGTCGATCAACGCACCCTGAAGGAAGCGGCCCGCCAGATACGCGATGACATCACGGCTCTGCCCTCGGTTACCCGGGCCGACCTGACCGGTGCCCTGCCCTACGAGATCGGAATCGAAGTCCAGGAGGAAACCCTCAGAGCCTATGACATGACCCTTGGAGAGGTCGCCCAGTCCATTCGTGAATCATCCATGGATCTGCCCGGAGGCCGAATCCAGGCACCGGGCGGCGACGTCCTGCTGCGCTCGATCGGCCAGGCCTATGTCGGGCGGGATTTCGAGGACATCGTCGTGCGGACCAACCCGGATGGATCGCGGGTCCGCGTCCGCGACATTGCCGAAATCCGCGATGGCTTTGTCGAGCGCGAATTCTATGCCCGCCACAACGGACAGCCAGCCGTCGCGATTCGGGTCTTGAGTCTCGGCGAGCAGAACGCACTGGCTGTTTCCAGTGAAGTTCGCAACTATATCGATCAGGCGCAAGACAGTCTGCCAAGCGGGATTAGTGTCGACTGGTGGGCCGACATTTCCTACTACCTCAAGGGTCGGCTGGAAATGATGGCCGAAAACCTGCTTGCCGGCGCGCTGCTGGTGTTCCTGATCCTGACCCTGTTTCTGCGACTGAAACTGGCTTTCTGGGTCATGATCGGCCTTCTGGTCGCCTTTCTCGGCGCGCTGTGGATGTTGCCTGCCGTCGGAGTGACCATCAACCTGATCAGTCTGTTCGGTTTCCTGGTCGTTCTGGGGATCGTGGTCGATGATGCGATCGTGATGGGAGAATCCGCCTACACCGAAATACGCAACCACGGTCATTCGGTCGACAACGTGGTCAACGGGGTACTCAAAGTCGCGGTACCCGCCACCTTCGGGGTATTGACCACCATCGCGGCTTTCGTGCCCATTCTGATGGTGTCAGGAATTCAGGGCCAGTTCTTTGCGCCGATCGGCTGGGTTGTCGTGCTGTGTCTGGTTCTATCACTGGTCGAGTCCAAGCTGATCCTGCCGGCCCATCTGGCCCACATGCGCCTGCGGACCTATGAGCCGAACACCTCCAACCGATTTATCCGCTTTCAGCGCAGTTTTTCTGACGGGCTTTACCGCCTGGTCGACAACTACTATCTGCCGTCGCTGCGCGTACTGCTGCGCAATCGCTACCTGGCACTTTCCGGATTCATCGCCATCCTGATCCTTTCCGTTGGCTTGCTGGTCGGCGGACTGTTGCGGGTGGTGTTTTTCCCCGATTTTGCCAGCGACTTCCTACGTGTCGACCTGGAGATGAACGAAGGCACCCCGGCCTATCTGACGCATGCCAATATGGATCGCCTCAATCAGGCCCTGAACGAAGTCGACAGACGCATCCAGCAGGAGGAAGGATTCGATGAGCCGGTGATCCGGACGGTGTTTGCCTGGTCTGGCTCGGATACGACCGGCGGCATGCTGGTCGAATTGAACCGGGATGAGTCCAATCGCCTGCCCAACCGTGAAATCGAGCGGCGTTGGCGCGAGGAAGTTGGCGACATACCCGGCGTGCGCGGCCTGCAGATCGGCGGTGCCGGCGGACCGGGCGGCGACGGGCCGGACCTGAGCTTTCAGCTGGTCGGGCGCGACCTGGCCCAGCTCGAACGAGCGGCGGCCGAGCTCGAACAGCGTATTCGCAGCTATACCGGCACTTTCGACATCCGCAATTCCTTTGAGGGCGGACTGCGCGAGTTGCAGCTTCATATACGGCCGGAAGCCGAAGTGCTGGGCTTGAGCCAGCAGGACCTTGCTCGCCAGGTACGCCAGGCCTTTTTTGGCGAAGAGGTCCAGCGGATTCAGCGCGGCCAGGATGATGTGCGCGTCATGGTCCGCTATCCCAAGGCCCAGCGCGAGTCCGAAGGCTATCTTGAAGCGATGCGCATTCGCGCACCCAATGGGGATGAAATCCCGTTCAGTGCGGTCGCCGATATCGAAGTCGGCTCCAGCCCCTCCAGCATTCGCCGCTTCGACCGGGAGCGCTCGATCAGCGTCACCGGGCGGGTGGATAAGGAAATTGCCGAGCCAGGCCGAATCTCCACCGAACTGCGCGAGACCCACTTGCCCGAGATACTGGCAAGCTACCCGAACGTCCGTTATCGTCTTGGAGGAGCGACGCGTAGCCAGCAGGAGGTTGCATCGGACCTGTTTTGGGGCACCCTGTTCGCGCTGTTCATGATCTACGCCTTGATCGCCGTGCCACTGCGGTCCTATCTCCAACCGCTGCTGATCATGTCAGTGATTCCTTTCGGCATGATCGGCGCCATCCTGGGTCACTGGATGCTGGGCATTCCGATCAGCATGCTCAGCCTGTTCGGCATCATTGCGTTGTCCGGCGTGGTCGTCAACGACAGTCTGATCCTGGTCGACTTCGTCAACCGTCATCGACGTGAGGGTGAGTCACTTGTCGATGCTGCCATCAATGCCACGCGTGCACGCTTCCGCGCCATCATCCTGACCTCGATGACAACCTTTCTTGGCCTGGCACCGATCATCTTTCTCGAGACCAGCCTGCAGGCCCAGATCGTCATCCCGATGGCCACTTCCCTAGCCTTCGGCATTATTTTTGCCACCGTCATCACGCTCGGATTGATTCCGATTCTTTACCTGATCGGTGACGATATCGTGCGCGGTCTGCAACGCCTGTTCGGGCATACCGGTCACGGTATGGTGGCAAGCACCGAAAATCGGGTCTGAGAACCTAGGGAACCTCTGAACAAGTTTACGCGGGCGCGACGGCGCCTTTGCGGGAGTCTCCGGCTTGGCTTGGGCGAACGTGGTTTGGTCATTCCAAATGAGCGAGCCCAAACAAGGCGGAGGCCCCGCAAAGGCCCGTCCCGACAGGGTTTCGCCGGAGAAGCCGCATCTCGCACGTTGCGCCACTCGGCCGTAGCGACGGCTACTGTCACTCGTGTCGCACCGCACGATCTGCGGCTTCTCCGACTGAAACGCGCTCCGCGTAGACTTGTTCAGAGGTTCCCTAGGTGTGATCTCTCAGTAGGTTGTCCACACCAAAGATAAAAACGTTCAAGCGTGTGGAATTGGAGATGTAGAGGGCATCGAGCATTGGGTGCTGCCGGGCGGTTCGGGCTGGCCGGGACGATCGGCTTTTGATGAGTCGGCCAGTTTTATGGAGCCAGGTGCCAACGAATGTCCCCGGTGGAGATGGCCCCGTTTCAAGGCTTCCTGAAGATCTAGTGGAGTCTGAAAAATGCTGTGGGCATTGGAGCCGCCTCCGCGTCCCGGCCAGCCCGCCCCTCCCGACAGCACCCAATGCAATAGATTGAGGGTTTGGTAAAGGCAAAACCCAGCCCCTTGCAACCATCTGTCAACGGGGAGTGGTGTTGTCTGATGACGGTCCGAGGGTCACGGAGGAAGGCAAGAAAGCTTCAGCATCTTTCCGCAACCACATTTCCATGAAGAGACCTTCGCTGCTTTAGTAATCGGATGACGAGTCGCAGGCACCCGAGCTCCAGATGAGTCGAATCAATCAATGTTGGCGATCTGACCCTCGGCTCGCCAGCAGGCAGCGCAGGCGAGAGCGCAAGGGCGGTTTGCCAACGCAAGAAGCCCTGGAGCGAAGCCGTCGCGCGTACCACTCGCCGCTTGCCACCAAGTATCCAGCCTGCTCATGTGGACAACCTACTGAGATTGCACATCTAGGGAACCCCTAAACCCGGGTTCGGAATAGCCAGTCGCCAATAGGATAGGTGATGTTGAAATTCTTGTGCGCCATCAGCGCCGGGTCGTGATGCCGGTAGTGCAAGCGGCGCAGACGCTGAATGAAAGGCAGGTTCAGCAAGCGTGATTCATCCGGCAGATGGTAGGCCAGGTGCAGCAGTTCGTAGTTCAGGTAGTAAGCCAGGGCCACGATGACAAACAGCCAGGCCACATTGGCACTGCTCAGCCAGGTGAGCAGCAACCCGATGGGCAGCGCGAATGCACCGAAGAAAAATACCATCAGAACAGCGGGAAACAGCACCACCTTGCAATCGCGCCATCCGTCGAGCGCCATATGCTGATCGGTAAAGAACCGGTGATGCTGGCCGGCATGACGCTTGTAGACCGTTGTCAACCCGGGCACGTGCCGATGCATGACCCAGCGGTGTCCCAGGTACTCGACCAGATTGGCATAGATGAACGCCAGCGGCAGAGTCAGATATTCCAGCAAACGAACCGATTCCAGTTGACTGAAGGCCAGTGCGATGCCACCCAGACTGAAGGCAATCACGAACGCAAAATGCGCCTGCCCCGAATACCACGGACCAATATGCTCGCGACGATACTGCTGACGATAGCGTTCGGAATCACCCATATTCGACAGATTGCCAGCAGATTGTTCAAGCTGCAAGCCGGGTCATCACCGATTGACGTAGAATCCGGGGAATGAGCAAGGGTGAAATGCAAGACAAATCCGTATCGCTGGTACTGGGTGCCGGAGGTGCCCGTGGACTCGCCCATATCGGCGTGATTCGACAGCTGGAGCAGGCAGGCGCCCGAATCGAGGCTATCGCCGGAAGCTCCATGGGTGCGCTGGTAGGCGGCATCTTTGCTGCGGGCAAACTGGATGCCTATGAGGAGTGGGTTTGCAGCCTGACACGATCCGACGTCCTGTCGCTGATCGACTGGACATTCTCCGGCGGCGGCCTGATCAAGGGTCGAAAGATCGTCACCAAGTTGTCGGATCTGGTCGGAGAGATCAGTATCGACGAACTGGACATCGACTTTACGGCCGTGGCGGTGGATATCAACCAGGGACGTGAGGTCTGGCTGGATCGCGGGCCACTTTTCGACGCTGTTCGGGCGTCGATTGCCATACCGGGACTATTCACGCCCCATCACTACCGTGACCGGACGCTGGTCGACGGCGGCATTCTCAATCCCATTCCGGTAGCGCCCACGTTGCGTCACATGACCGATCTGACCGTGGTAGTAGATGTCAACGGCCCGCCCGACCTGGATATGGACCAGGACGACCACGAACAGGCATCGGACAGTGGAAGCCTCGTGGACAGGCTCAAGGAAGTTGTCGACCGTTTTTCCGGCGAGCGCGAACCCGAGTCCTCGAAACCCGGTTTGTTCGACATCATGCTGCGCGCACTTGATACCATGCAGGCGGCACTTACCCGTCAGCATCTGGCCATTTTTCAACCGGATCTGGTCATTCGCGTGCCGAAGAATATCGGTATGGTCCACGAGTTTCACCGGGCACGTGAGTTCATCGATCTTGGCGCCACGCTGGCAAAGCGGGCTATCGAATTACAGCAGTTCAATAACGGAGAACAGCATGCTGGAAAATGACGATGAGGACAACGGCGCATTGTTTGACGAAGCGGCTGACGCGGTAGTGGATCTGGGCAATCGACTGGGAGCCGACAATCCTGACGCCGATCCATGGGCCCTGGCCGACGGGCTGATCGCCGGCGCTGTGCATTTCTGGTTGTACGCTCATCAGCCCCAGGACTTCCCGGATGAAGACGACTTGATGAGTTCGCGAGAGCGGGTCGAAGAATTGGTCCGTCAGGTGATGCAATCGGCCGAAGACAGTGAATACCTGCACTCGCCCATGGACAGTGATGTCGGCCGGGCCTGAATTCCAGGGATACCCGGTTTACTCGATCTGATCGGAAACAATCCGGTTGCGACCGGATCGCTTGGCCTGGTACATCAGCGCATCGGCACGTTTCATCATGTCGCGAGCGGACTCCCCGCACCTGAGAGTGACAACTCCCATGCTGGCGGTCAGCTGCTCCAGTTCGTCGATGGCTTCAGCGACACTTCCAATATGCGCAAACAGGCGTCTGGCCTGGGTCATTGCTCCGACGGCACCAGTGGCCGGAAGAATGATCGCAAACTCCTCGCCGCCCCAGCGAATGGCACTATCAGCCTGACGTTTGTGCTGGATCAGAAACGCCCCGAACGCCTCCAGAACCTGATCGCCGACATCATGACCCAGCTGGTCATTGATCGCCTTGAAGTGATCAAGGTCCAGCAGCACCATGCTGGCATCGTTGCCTTCGGTACGGGCATTGTCCAGCGTCGATTCCAGCACGGCGACGCCGGACCGTCGATTCAGCAAACCGGTCAATTCATCGGTCGTGGCCAGTTCGGTCAGCCTGGTTTCCAGCTCCTTCCACTTGGTCACATCCATGATCGTGCCGCTGACCTTGAGCGGGCGATCCATCAGATCGCGCTGAACCACGCGGCCGCGGGCCAACAGCCACATGTAGTCACCGCTGCGGCGCCGCAGGCGAATGATTCGATCAAAAACGGCCGGTTCTCCCTGCAGATGTCGATTCATGGCCTCGGCCAATGCCTGGCGGTCGTCCGGATGACTGAGCGCCATGATCGCATCCAGGCGCGACTCGATCTCTCCCTCCTGGTAGCCCAGCAGCTTCAAGGCACGATCATTGAAGGTGAAACTTCCGTCCCGGACCAGCCAGTGCCACATGCCGAGATCGGCCCCGTCCAGTGCCAGACTGAGACTGGCCTCGCTATCGGCCAGGGCCTGGCGCGTCTGTCGCTCGCTGGTAATGTCACGCGCCTGGGTGATCAGGAAAGAATCACAATCCCGGGTTGCCGGCACCCGGGACGCATGGACATGGACCCAGATAACCTCGCCGTTCGAGCAGCGATAGCGCTTCTCGAAATCGCAGGTCTCGATCTGTCCGGATACCAGTTGGTCGACGCGCCGCCGGCTCACCGGAAGATCATCTTCAACCGTCAATGACTCGTAGGAGCGGCTGAGCAAGTCATCCCGCGCAAATCCCACCATTTCGCAGAATTTCGGGTTGACGTCAATCCAGCGCCCCTGCATATCCAGCAGCGCCATTCCGATCGCGACATGCTTGAACGCCCGGGATTGGCGCAGCAGCCCGGAGGCGTCTGCGTCATTGATGGCTGGAAAGTGATGAGCGTGGTTCATGGTCAAGGACATGCATATTTCATGCCGAAACCGGCCGACCCACGATTATATCCGCATTACAGCCGGCAAAGTACGATCAGAACGTCAGTTGAAGCATCCAATGAGCGGATTCGACAGCGCCGAAGTTCGGCGCTGTCGAACCAAATTGACCATCAGGTCACGGTCAGTCACTGGCTACGCATCAGGGACGATCGGCATCCCGGATGGCGCGGAACTCGTTGCCTTCGCTCCAGTTCGGCCAGCTATCGCCGTCGGCCAGCTCGCGGCCTACCATGTACAACAGCTCCAGGTCTTCGGCAACGCCGCGAAGATCCCATGATGGATCGAACTGGTCAGCAGGCTTGTGATAGGCAACATCGCGATACTCGCGCTGCTGAGCAAGCCCGTACTCCCGACCCTGCTCACGATGATCGACCCCGCCCTTGGCATAGAGTGCCGGGATACCGGCGCGGGCGAAGTTGAAATGATCGGAACGATAGTAGAAGCCGGCTTCCGGCGTGGGTTCGCGAACCATTTCGCGATCCTGAACGACAACGGCACGGGCCAGGATGTCATCCAGTTCCGAGGCACCGTAGCCGACCACCACAACGTCCCGGGTTGGGCCGATCAGGCTCATCGCATCCATATTGATCGCCGCCACCGTCTGTGAGGTCGGAAAAACCGGATTGTTGACGTAGTACCGTGACCCAAGCAGTCCGTACTCTTCCAGCGTAACAGCAAGAAACAGCACGGTACGCTCCGGTGGATCGGATTCCTGGTAAAGCCGGGCGATTTCCAGCAGGGCCGCCGTTCCGGAGGCGTTGTCCACCGCGCCGTTATAGATACCGGCCGAACCCGAAATGGCGAGATTTCGGCCAAGATGATCCCAGTGGCCCATGTAGACCACGACTTCATCAGGACGCTCGGTGCCCGGGATGCTCGCCAGAACATTGTAGGACTGGCCCTCACGCACGCTGTTGCGAACCTGGGCACTGACCCTGGCCTCCAGGCTCACCGGCGTAAAGTCCGCGCTCAGCGCGCGGGTCTTTTCAGCCGCAAAATCCAGACCGGCCTGAGCGAACAGTCCCTGGGCCGTATCCACGGTTATCCAGCCTTCGAGTGCCATGATCGGCGCATTGCCGGCATCGCCGAGCTCGAACTGGGCGCCGGACCAGGAGTTGACGACCACATCCCATCCATAGGATGCGGGCTCGGTCTCGTGGACAATCAGGGCCGCGGCGGCGCCCTGGCGGGCAGCTTCCTCGTACTTGTAGGTCCAGCGACCGTAGTAGGTCATGGCCCGACCGTTGAACAGTTCCTCGTTCCCGGTTTCGAAGCCCGGATCGTTGACCAGAATGACGACCGTCTTGCCGGTCACATCGAGACCCTCGTAATCGTTCCAGTCATACTCGGGAGCGACCACACCGTAACCCACGAAGACCAGCTCGGAATCTTCAACCCCATGGGCATCGGTTCCCAGCCGGCGCGAACCGATGATCATCTGCTCCGGGTAGGTCAATTCAGTCCTCTGCTCGTCGGATGAAACCTGGATCGACGAACGCTCGACGTTGGTCAGCTCGACCATCGGAACGGGCTGAAGATAGCTGTCACCATATCCCGGGGACAAGCCCAGTTCAGAAAATTGCCCAACCAGATAGTCGAGGGTCAGACGCTCGCCACGGCTGCCGGGCGCCCGGCCTTCGAATTCATCCGAGGCCAGGGTCGACAGGTGTTCGGCGTAACGCTCCGGGTCGATTCCATCACCGGGAACGTCGGGTAGTGTCTGTTCGGGTGCAGTGGTCTCGCCAACGGCCGACTCCCTATCGACCATTGCATCGGTTTCATCGGCAGGCGAATCGGTCTGCTGGCAACCGGAAAGCACGAATACCGCCACCAGAGAAATCATCGGAATCAGTCTGTTCATACGTGTCCTTGTGAGGAATTCAGCCGCTGATTGTATCGCAATGCCGGACCTGGCCCGTCTCATTTACAATCCCATTAAACCCGGCACCGCCGGGCCCTGTTCAGATCACGCCGGCTTCGAAGGCCTTGAGGACCGCCCGGGTGCGGTCGCGTACCCCCATCTTGGACAGGACATTCGAGACGTGATTCTTGACCGTTCCCTCTGCCACGTTTAGCGCATTGGCAATTTCCTTGTTGGAATAGCCGCCGGCCATCAGGCGGAGAATCTCGGTCTCCCGCTCGGTTAGCGGGTCCGGTTGCTCCAGGCTTGAAAAATCGTTGCGAATCTTGCCCAGGCCCTTGAGCAGGCGTTGAGTCACTGCCGGCTTGACGATCGTCTTCCCGGCCGCTACCGAGCGAACCGCTTCGAGCAACTCCTCCAGCGCAACATCCTTGAGCAGGTATCCACGCGCGCCAGCACGGATGCCGCTCAGAACCAGCTCATCATCGTCGAACGTTGTCAAGATGATCGTCGGAGGCAATTGACCAGACTGGCCAAGCTCGGTGAGGACATCGAGCCCGTTTTTCTTCGGCATTCGCATGTCCAGAAGGAGCACATCCGGCGCCATCTCCGGAACCCGCTCGATCGCGCTGGCGCCATCGGCGGCCTCGCCAATCACTTCGATATCGTCGGCCAGTTCCAGCAGCGAACGTACACCTTGGCGCACCAGTGTCTGATCATCAACCAGCATCACCCGAATCATGCCTGCCCCTCTTCCGGCATCCAGGCACGGACCTGGAAGCCCGCGCCGGGCCGGGTCGCGATATCCAGACGGCCGCCGAGCTCCTTGAGCCGCTCACGCATGCCGTTGAGACCGTTGCCCGGCATCAGTTCAGACACACCACGACCGTCATCACGCGCCCTCAGGGAAAGACCGGATCGGCCAGTTTCGAGTGAAATCCACAGATTGCTCGCCGAAGCATGGCGCGCGGTATTGGTAATCAGCTCCTGGGCGCAACGCAACAGGATCTGGGCGCGGCGCGGATCGGTCAACGACAGATGGTCGGGAATATCCAGGTGGACGGCGAGCTCGGGCACCCCGTCAGCCAGCATTTCCAGGGCTCGGCGCAAATCCACTTGATCGTCGCGGCGCATATCGCTGACAACCTCGCGCACATCGGAAAGCAGCAGTCGGGCGATCGATGCCGCCTGGTCGACATGTTCACGGGCCTTGTCGGTCGTGATATGACTGGCCACCTCCAGATTCAGCGTCAACGCCGTAAGATGATGACCGACCAGATCATGCAGCTCTCTCGAAATTCTGACGCGCTCGGCGATCCGGGTATTTTCTGCCAGCAGCGACTGGGTCGCCAGCAACTCGGAATTGACTCGTCGCAGTTCGCCACGCGCCTTGACCTGCTTCAGGGCCAGCAGCGAGGCGATAAACGGAAACAGGGTCAGGCCCAGATTCATCAGGAAAAACACCAGGGCAAGCATCCAGCCGCCTTCAGGCGTAAAGAGCGCCAAGGCACCGAAAGACATCGCCAGAACGATCATCCAGCCAATGCTGAATGCCACTGGCAGCATCCATGGCAGAATCGCCGCCACGACCATCGCCAACAGGCTTCCTATGCCGGTCTTGGTGAAATACCCGACCGCAAAAGCCGAAACGGACATCACTGCAAGCACCGCAATCCGCTTCCACAGTGGGCTACGCCACTGCAGGCGAACACAGGGGTGCAGGAAAGCGAGCAGGAACAGCACGGCGCCTGACCACCACCCGACCATGGCATCGGTTGAGGGAGGCTGCTTTGTCAGCATGGGAAACAGCGCCAGCGGAACGGCGGCCAGGATCCAGATCAACAGGCCAAAATAACGCAACCAGTCCACTGGCTGCCATTCCAGCATGCGGTTCATGGTTCCGGGGCGTTCTGCGCTCATGGGCCCTATCATAGTCGGTTTAACCACCCCGAAACCATGGGAGAGAAGTCATGACTGCTGCAGAAGCAGGAAATGTCGCAACGATTGACTCAAGCAATGAACAATCCGTTCGCAGGTTGATTGAAAACTGCGGCTTGCACCTCCGGATCATGCCAAATGGCCAGAGCATTCCCGGGTCGTTCTGGGGAGAACCTGAAGCCGGGCTGATCGGCGATCGGCTGTTTATCCGTCGCGACACACCCATTCACTCCATCCTGCATGAAACCTGCCACTACCTGTGCATGGACGCCACCAGACGAGCTGACCTGCATACCAATGCCGGCGGCGACTACGACGAGGAAAATGCAGTCTGCTACCTGCAGCTATTGCTGGCCGACCAGATCAAGGATTTCGGACAGGATCGCTGCATGCGGGACATGGATGCCTGGGGATACAGCTTTCGGTTGGGTTCGGCCCGAGCCTGGTTTGAAAATGACGCTGAGGATGCACGCGATTGGCTGGTTGAGAGAGGGCTGATTGAGGATAGGTGAAGAGCGGGACCCTCTACCCTTCTGGCCTTCTACCCCTCTCTCCATTCAGGCCAAAAAAAAACCGCCGAGCTCACACTCGGCGGTTTTCTCATCTAACTTACTTCGATAGCTCAGGCAGGAAGCCCTGCCTGAGAACTATCGTCTGACTTAACTGGCCCGGAAGAACCGGATGCTGAAGCCACCGACGATCAACATCATCAGGGCGAACAGCGCCAGAGCCCAGGGCTGCATGGTCGGAACCGGGATGACCGGTACCAGCGATGCGCCGCAGCTCAGGTCATGAGTTCCATCAAGGTCGCCGGTACAGGTCAGTGTTGCATTGAACACGTCACCTTCGCCAGCGCCAGTCGGAATCGCGCATGAGAGTGTGAAGTCAGCGGTATCTCCTGCCGCAACCGGTCCAACCAGCGGATCCGGCGTGGTCGAGAAGACCGCGGCATCAGGTCCACCCAGTACACAGGAGAAGTCACCCGAAGCAGATCCGGTGTTTTCGACCGAACCATTGGCCGAGACAACATCACCCGGGGCGCCGAGACCGAGATCAACCGGACCAAACGGCGGGTTGATGACCAGATTGGCGACTGAATCAGCTTCACCAGTGATAGCAATATCCTGGTTGGCACCAGTATTGGCGTCACTGGCAAATGAACCCGTTCCAGCGAACACGCCGTTGGCGGCTGAATCGAACTGAATCTCAACGGAGCAGGTGTCACCATCGTTCAGCGTAGCTCCCGAACAATCGTCGGTTACCACTGTAAACTCTGCGTCACCAGCATAGTTGAAGGCAGAAATGGTCAGTGAAGAACCTGCATCACCCGTGTTCTCGGCAACGAACGTATCGGTGACTGGCAAGTTGCCCAGATCAACAACACCGAACGCCATCGGATCCGGAGTAATCGTCAGTGTCGACTGCGGGCCAGCCGTACCTTCACCAGTCAATGCGACCGCATCAGCACCAACGCCTGAATCGACGTCGAAGTCAGCATTGAAGACGGCTACAGCATTGGCATCCAGCTCGATATCAACAGTGCAGGAGGCTCCCTGCGCCAGATCGAAAGGGGTAGCTGCACAGCTGCCGCCCACCATCGAAAACTGAGCTGCGTCAGCGCCACTGAAGCTCAACGTATTGATCGTCAAATCAGGAGCACCCGGATCGCCGGCGTTGGCAATGGTCACCGTCTCAGGGCCAAGCGTGGTCGGTGCGATACCGGTGCCAAAATTGATGCTTGGCGGGGTGACGTCCAGAACTGCGGGCGGACCGGAAACAATTTCCACAAGTCCGTCGTTCAGAGTAAACGGAGTTGCAGGGGGCACCGTACTCACGACTGTCATAGCGAGCGCACTGGAATCTCCATCAATAGCGCCTCCGTCAATGTCAAACGTCATAGTTCCAGACTGCGCTACTAGAGGAGCTCCCCCAAGATTAGTCAGTGAAATACGAATAGTATCTGGAGAGTTCTGAGAACAAGCCTCAAGTGAAGCGTCAGTTCCAGACAGGCAGCCATCAACATCCGTTCCGGTAACTTGTGGAGTCAGCAGTGTTTCATCAAATACGATGTCTACACCGAATCCCTCAACATCTGCTCCGGGCTCATAGTTCCAATCGACGGTCACCTCAGAAGCACCGACTAAGGCAGATTCCTGACTGATCGTAAGCGTCTGGGCAAATCCAGCTGTCGACATGCCGATCAGACATGTCCCAGCCAGCAACGATAAGGCTTTGGGCATTAGTTTGTACATTTCAACATCCTTGTGCGTTTATTTTCAGTATAGAAATTCAGTGAAAACTCTTAGCTATTCAGCGAACAATCTTCGTTGCCTGTTGCAAACCGGTCGAATACGTCGAGAGCGTCGGTGAGATCAACCGCACCGTTCTCGTCAAAGTCCGGCTGGCCTGCTGCAGGTGTAACGCCGTTGCTAGCAAATTCGTCAAAAATATTCGTCACGTCGGCAAGTGCGAGAGCACTGCGACTATCATCAGTCAAACCACGGCACAGACGTCCCGGCCGGGAGATTCTGCGTGAATCGAAATCATCGAAATCAATGGACGTGCCGTTGGTGGCTGAATTGACATTGCCAAGGTGCGCTGCTGCCAGGGTAATACCGCTGGTGTCAATTGACGTACTCAGATCAGTAGCACCGTCGACGGAAAACAGAATATCGGCGGTAGCGGCAGCTTCCCAAACGAACTCAACCGAATGCCAGCCTGCACCCACTGCGTTGAAGGTCAAGTCATTGGTTGCAGTCGTCGCATCGAACACGCGAAGCGTCAGATCACCGGCGGCCGGGAAGTTGTACCAAACCTGAACCTGGTCTTCAGTGCCGTCATCGGCTGCATAAATAATGATTGGATCTGATCCGGCATTGTCGAGGAACGTGTAGAACCGGGCGATATAGGTGGACTCGGCTGACGGGGAATTGTCGGTAACGATTCGTTCGGTACCGTCAACGGCCACGCGCAATCCGCAGGGGCCACCGTAGCGACGGTTATTTGTTGCAGCGGTATCCTGCGTTCCAGCATCCGCATCAGCCAATCCCGTCGCAGCATCCCAGTTGGAGACAACACAGGTCTGGGCCTGAACATTCAGGGAAAGACCAAGCAAAGCGGACAGGGCCACTCCGGAAATCAGGGTCTTGATGGTCAGAGCAGGGCGGCTCGAACCGGTGGTATTTTCGTGTTTCATTGGTAACACCTCTTGTAAATAACTCCGCGAAGACATCTAAATTCATCACGCCATTGGCGGCCTCAGGTTCTGGCCTTCCTGCAATTTCAGGCCCCGTGGACGAATCCCGGAACCAATTGAAACCGCTGAGGTCATCCCTCACTGCCCGGAGTGTAGCCCAATCGACCCACAGTCGCAAGCAGCGGTTTTCCTGAATCCACCATTCCCGGGAGCGCGTTTTTTCACGCATCTCTCACCGAAATTGGCGTGCTCAGTATTAAATACGGAAATTCGGGGGAAAGCAGGTCACTTTTTTTGGGGAAAGGGGAAAGGGGAAAAGGGAAAAGGGAAAAGGGAAAAGGGAAAGGGGAAGAGGGGAAGAGGGGAAGAGGGGGAGAGGGGAGAGGGGGAGAGGGGAGAGGGGAGAGGGGAGAGGGTTCGAGCGGCTCTCCGCCGGCCACGAAAAAGCCCGCTTGAAGCGGGCCTTTTCGTATTTGGCTGGGGGAGAGGGATTGACTGCGCCGCTTCGCGGCTTGCCCTTCGCTTCGCTACGGGTAGCTCCGCCCGCTGCGCGGGCTGCACATCGTCCTCGCTGCGCTCGGTTCGAACGTGGGATCAAATCCCGAATCTCCCCCAGCCAAACACCAGAAAAGCCCGCGCGAGGCGGGCTTTTCTGGTGTTTGGCTGGGGGAGAGGGATTCGAACCCCCGCTGACGGAGTCAGAGTCCGTAGTCCTACCACTAGACGATCCCCCAATGGATCGTTGTATTGTTTTCTGAAATCAGCGCTTGGAATACTGCGTTGCCTTGCGGGCTTTATGCAGACCAACCTTCTTGCGCTCAACTTCACGAGCATCGCGGGTGACGAAGCCGGCGCGGCGCAGTGAGGCGCGCAGGGATTCGTCGTATTCCATCAGCGCGCGGGCCAGGCCCAGGCGGATCGCACCGGCCTGGCCGGTGGTGCCGCCGCCCTTGACGGTGACGTTGACGTCGAATTTTTCGGTCATTTCAACCAGTTCGAGCGGCTGACGGACAATCATGCGAGCCGTCTTGCGGCCGAAGAATTCGTCCAGCGGCTTGCGGTTGACGGTGATCTGTCCGCTGCCATTGCGCATGAATACGCGTGCGGTGGAGGTCTTGCGGCGACCGGTTCCGTAAAACTGTTCAATTGCCATGATGTCGAAATGTTCCTTGAATTCTTTACAGTTCCAGCGCCTGCGGCTGCTGGGCGGCATGCGGATGCTCAGGACCGGCGTAGATCTTGAGCTTGCGCTGCATTTCCCGGCCCAGCGGACCCTTGGGCATCATGCCCTTGACGGCCAGCTGGATGACACGTTCCGGCTTGCGCGCCAGCAGCTTTTCCAGGCTGATGGACTTCAGGTTGCCGATGTAGCCGGTGTGATGGTGATACATCTTGTCACTCATCTTGCGACCGGTGGCATGGATCTTCTCGGCATTGATCACGACGATGTAATCACCGGTATCCATGTGCGGCGTATATTCGGGCTTGTGCTTGCCTCGCAGGCGACGGGCAATTTCGGTAGCCAGACGGCCAAGCGTCTTGCCATCAGCATCGACCAGATGCCATTGACGACGGATATCCTGCGGACGGGCGCTGTAAGTTTTCATTGATCCAGACTCGCTGTGAATAGTGCTGCGCGAAAGAGCGGGAATTCTACAGGATTAAAAAAGGCAAAGCAAGGAAAAACCGGGAACCACCGAAGACACCGAAATTCAAGTAAAAACATTCGGTGCTTCCGGTGTCTTCGGTGGTTTATGGTGTTTTTTCCCGATCCGGCAGCCTGAGCCGGGACACGACCTTGCCTCCGACCAGATGCGACTCGATGATCTCGTCCAGGTCCGATTCGTCGACGTAGGTGTACCAGACTCCTTCCGGGTAGACCACCAGACAAGGCCCCTCCTCGCAGCGGTCCAGACAGCCGGCCGCATTGATCCTGACCCGATCAGGCCCGGCATTCAGGCCCAGTGCCTTGACCCTGGACTTGAAATAGGCCCGCAGGCGGCCGGAATCGCATCGACCACAGGACGGCCGGTCCGCGCCGTCGGGACGCTCGTTGGTGCAGAAAAAGTAGTGCTGGCGATAGTAGCTCACGACAACTCCGGGCAGGACAGAAATCTGCCAATTCGGCAACTCCGGACAGAAAGTCTATTCTTTCCCGAAGTTGTAGACCAGGTTCACGGTGGTCAGGGTATCGGTCTTTTCCCGCCCCGGATCGACATCGGTATTGTGCCTTACCGATACGCCGGCTTTCAGCGCCATGCGTGAATTGATGGCCACGGTCAGTCCCAGCGTGTTTTCGGCGAACGTATTGTCGGCACCCGATTCCACCAGCAGCCGGTTGCTCAGCTCGGTCGATTCGGAGATGACCCAGCCGTAGTCCGCCATACCGCGAGCGATGACCTCGTTTTCGGTGTCGCCGGTGGCCCGCTCTTCGGCGAAGCGGATACCTGGCCCGATTTCGACGCTCAGCTGGTGCTGATCATTGTCGATCAGGTGCCGACCGTAGCCCAGCGCCACCGAACCCTGGTAGCGGAAGGCTGAAAACTGGTCGCGATCATAACGCAGGGCTCCGACCACGTAACTGCGCGGGTCGAGACTGTACTTGGTCCGATTGGTCGCCACCAGACGATTGGAGTTCGTTTCACCCGAGTCCCTGCCCAGCACATAGCTGAGCGTGCCCTCGTTGATCCAGCGCTCCTGCTCGTAAACCAGCTCGAGCCGGGTATTGAAGGTTTCGGTTTCGCTGTTCCCGGTCGCAAACAGCAGGCCCAGTTCGCCCTTGCCGGTAAAATCAGCACTGACAGGAGCGGTAGCCAGCAAACAGCAGCTCAGGACAAGAAATTTCGGCATCTCTTTTCACTAGTCGGTTTGAATCAAGGGGCCGCATTATACAGAGCCGCCTTCTTGCCATTGTCCTCGGGGCACTCACGCTCCAGGACGTTGTCGATTTAAACTGGGATTTTGAAATACCGGATATTCAAATGCGTCATTCGAATCTGATCGACCGGTGGATCCAGCATGCCGACCAGGCCTTGCGGGTCACACTGGGGCCGCCACCGGCCAACACTCAACCCTCCCCGGCGGGCGATACGCCGGAGATTGCCCTGTCCGAAAGCGAGCGCCGTCACGCGGCCGCGCTGATGCGCATCAATCACACCGGTGAAGTCTGTGCCCAGGCGCTTTACGCCGGCCAGGCGGCCACGGCCCGGTCAGACAAGGTCCGAACTGAAATGGCCGAGGCAGCGCGCGAAGAAGAGGACCACCTGGCCTGGTGTGCCGAGCGGCTGGATGAACTGCAGGACCGGCCCAGCCTGCTGAACCCGGTCTGGTATGCCGGCTCGTTTTCCATCGGAGCGCTGGCCGGATTGGCCGGTGATCGCTGGAGCCTGGGATTTGTCGAGGCCACCGAACGCCAGGTCGAAGCGCATCTGGACTCGCACCTGGAAACACTTCCCGCCCCGGACCAACGCTCTCGAGCCATTGTTCGCCAGATGAAAGACGATGAGGCACGCCATGCTGATATGGCGGTCGAACAGGGTGCCCGCACCCTGCCCGCCCCGATTCAGGGTGTCATGGCTCTAACCGCCGGATTGATGAAAGCAGTCGCTTACAGGATCTAGGCTCAAGGATCGAGGATCGAAAGGTCCTATCCGCGGATGATGCGGCGGCGGATGGAGCCGGAAATCATGTCGATGGCCAGGACCACGATGATGGTCAGGAGCAGAACGGCGGCGGCTTTTTCGAAGTGGCGGTAGCGCAGGGTATTGAGCAGGACACCGCCCACTCCACCGGCTCCGACCACGCCGAGTACGGCCGAGGCGCGGATATTGAGCTCGAAGCGGAACAGCCAGTGAGCGACGATTTCCGGCAGCACCTGGGGAAGGACCGCGTAGCGCAGCGCAAGTATTCGAGAGCCTCCGGTTGCTTCGACCGCTTCGACCGGACCGAAATCAATCGACTCGACCACTTCCGCACCCAGCTTGGTCAACATCCCGACCGACGAAATCCCGATGGCCAGAGCCCCGGCAAAAGGCCCAAGACCGACAATGGGTACGAAATAGATCGCCAGCAGAATTTCCGGAAATGCACGAGCGGTCGCCGAGATGAACTTGACCAGGCGCGAAATGCGCGGGAACAGCGTACGGGCTCCGAACAGGGCCAGCGGCAGTGACAGCACTGCCGCAATGATCGTGCCGATCCAGGCGATCTGGATCGATTCGACGATCGCCGGCAGCACCGCGTTCCAGCCATAGGCCATGTCGGCCGGGTAGAAGAATGACAGCACCCGGGCAACCTGGGCGGGCACTTCCAGCATCCGGCCCGGCGAAAATTCAATCGCAACCAGCGACCAGGTAAACAGAATGGCCACGATGAACGTGACCCAGGTGGCCCAGCCAATCCGGTTGCCTGGCCGTGTCAGCACTCGCTCGGTCATGTCAGGCGCTTCCGGATGGCTTCGGAAATTTCTTCGATGATCAGCACGGCGACCAGTACCGCCAGAATGATCATGGTCACGCGCTCGTATTCGAAATTGGCCCGCTGGGTTTCCAGGATCATGCCGATACCGCCGGCCCCGACCAGGCCCAGCACCATCGATGCCCGGACGTTCAGCTCAAAGGCATACAGAACATAGGACACGTAGTGTGGCAAGCCCTGTGGCAACGCACCAAACTGAACCATCTGCAGCCAGTTGCCACCAGATGATCGCACTGCTTCGGGCAGGCTCATATCGATCGCCTCCAGCGACTCCGACCACAGCTTGGATACCACCGCAATGGTAAATACCGACAACGCCAGCGCCCCGGCCACCGGGCCGAAACCGACTGCGGTGGCAAACAGCATGGCCCAGAACAGGTCCGGCAAGGTGCGCAGGATATTCATGAAATTACGGTCGACAAACCAGACCAGCGGCCCCAGGGTGAGGTTGCGGGCAGCCAGCACGGCGATGGGAATGGCCAGAATGCCACCGACCACCGTACCGATGATCGCGATGTAAATGGTTTCCATGAACGGCTGCAACAGCCGCGGCACAAACGAAAAGTCCGGTGGCCAGGACTCCTGCAGCAGGCGACTGCCTTTGGTCAGATTACACAGCAGTTCGAACAGCGAAAACCCGATTCCCTGGGCTGACCAGACGGTCATGGCAGTGAGAAACCCGAGAACGCTCCCCCACAACCACCAGTTGCGAGCCGGTTTTGCGGGTACGGCCATCAGTCGACCAGGTCTTCGTCGAGAACGTCGTCTTCGCTGACTTCACGTCCGTAGATTTCGCGGAAATCTTCGTCGGTGACGGTCGCGGCGGAGCCGTCGTAGACCAGTTCGCCGAAACGCAATCCGATGATCCGCTCGCCGTATTTTCGTGCCAGGTCGAGAAAATGCAGATTGACAACGGTGGTGATACCCAGTTCACGGTTGATCCGGACCAGGTCCTGCATGATCTGATGAGTCGTGACCGGGTCCAGCGAGGCGACTGGCTCGTCGGCCAGGATGATGGCCGGCTCCTGGGCCAGTGCGCGGGCAATGCCAACGCGCTGTTGCTGACCTCCGGACAGGTCGGAGGCCTTGACCCAGGCCTTGTCGGGAATACCGACCCGCTCGAGCGCCTTCATCGCGATCTCGCGGTCGGCCTGCGGCCACAGGTTAAGCATCGCGCGCCAGCCGGGAACATGAGCCAACCGGCCGATCAGCACATTGGACATCACGCTCAGGCGCTTGACCAGGCGGAAATCCTGGAAAATCATCCCGACCCGCTTGCGCAACTGGCGCAGCTCGCGTCCTTCAGAATTCGGCACGATCATGCCGTCGACCTCGACTTCACCGGCGGTCAGCCGATTCAGCCCGTTGACCGCGCGCAGCAGAGTCGACTTGCCGGCACCTGACGAACCGACCACGACCACGAACTCGCCCGGACGGATTTCCAGGTCGAGATCTTTCATGCCCACCGCGCCATTCGGGTAAACGATACTGGCGTTTCTGAACCGGATTGATCCGTCGGATTTACTCATTAATGATTTTCTCGCTATCGGCGCATCAGCTCGTAAGCATCGCGAACCGGGTCGTAAAGTCCCTCGGTGAGCGGCACGAACCCGTCAATTTCATACAGCACCCAGAGCACCTTCTCATCGTCGGGCAAATGGGCCTGTGCTTCGGCCAGGCCGATAAAAGCATCCATGATGGCCTGTCGCAGGTCGGCAGGCAGACCGGGACGGACCTGGACCCCGTCATTGGGCAACATCGGCGCATGATTGAACACGATCACCTTTTCGCCAACATCGGGATACTGGCCGCAAACCATATTGCGAGCGTCATCGTAGCTGACTCCGAAGCGGGTGTCGCCAGCGTAAACCGCCAGCACGGCCGCATCGTGACCACCGACATACAGGCTGTTGATATCGCGTTCCGGGTCGATCCCCTGCCCCATCAGCTGCACCGCCGGGAACAGAAAGCCGGAGGTCGAATTGGGGTCAACGAAAGCAATGCTTTCTCCTTCCATGATCGACAGGTCGGCCTGGCAACTGGCAAAGGAACGCGTTTCGACCGGACGTCCCGGCACCCGGGTCTCGCACCGTCGCTCGACGATTTCGATGTCACCCTGGCACACCGACGGATCATTGGTAAACCATTGCGAGCGATAACCGGTCGCGCCCTTGCGCACCGAGATCAAAACGGTTTCGATATCGTAGCGCCGTGCACCCAGCATCGCGGCGAACGGTGGCAACATGCCGATATCGGCCCGACTGGAACCCAGCGCCTCGACCAGGCCGGTGTAGTCCTGCGGGACGAACGAACGTACCGGAATACCCAGTTCGGCTTCGAGATGGTCGGTGAGAGGATCGAGGTTGTCGACCAGTGCCTCGGCTTCCAGCGCCGGTACCAGGCCAAGGACCAGCTCGCGCGGCCAGCCGCGTTCGTCGACGGCCTCGTCCGGGCAGCAGCCGACCAGTAACAGCACCACGACAACCAGCAGGGATTTGGCGACAAATCGAAACACGTTCGGGGACACGCTAAAAGCGAGCATGCTACCGCAATCTTCGATCTGCCGTGTAACAGGCTGATGACAAGTGCGACGATAATCAGTCATCAGCATAGTGTCGGTAATGGCCGGCCATGCGAAGGCCTGACTGGTCGGCTGCCTTGTCGACGGCCTCGACCATGGCCTCGGTACACTCCAGCTCAAGCATTTCGCACAGCGCTTTCAGCGCCGGCGGCGCGTCCGAAGAGGACTGCGAAGATGCACCGGGACCGTCGGTCCGCGACCAGGCGGAAAGATCCAGCGTGGTCCAGCGTAGCGGCAACGCTTTCTCAAGCCGCTCCAGCATCATCTGCTCATTCTCCCAGGCGGCTTGCATTCGCTCGATATCCCCGTAGCCGGCCAAACGCCAGTTCAGCAGCAGATCGGGCAAGTCGGCTCGAGCGTGGATGACATGCGCATTCGGAAAAACCCGTGCCAGCGCCACCAGTTCGGCGGCAAACACAACACCCGGTTCCAGCAGCACCGGCTGCCCGGTCGACGGCCCGGTTTCGGAACGCAGGTAGCGGCGCCGAGCCAGACGCAGAGCAGATTCTGTCGGTACCCCGCCGGGCTGGATGCTGGACATGAGCTGATCGCGCCGTTGCGGCCACTGCGAAGGGGGCTGCAATCGAACCGAAGACGATGAAGCCAGCGCTGAAAGAACCAGTTCGCGACCGCCACCCGGCCAGCCGGCAACCCAGACCGGGTCAACCCGCCCATCCTCGTTCGTCCGGCCAAATCCGCCGTCTGCCAGTTCGTCAAGCAACCTCGTCGCCGAACCTTCCGGCAACACGGGAGGACGCCAGCCGCAGTCGCTCAGCTGTTTGCCGGCCGCCTGATAGTTTCCGCGACGATCCAGGCGATCAGCCAGCAGCTGGCGGGCCTGTTGCTTGAGCCGATCCGGTGACCGGGGATGCTGAATTGCCGCCTCCAGAGACCTCAAAAGGGCTTCGTCATTGCCTAACTGACGATGAATCCGGATGGCGCTCCACAACGTTTCCGGTGAGGACGGCACATCATCGCCAGCAGCCGTCAATACCGCCAGCGCCTCTTCAGGTTCGCCATCCTGCATGGCCAGATCAGCGCCCAGCAGTCGGGCACGTTCAGCCACGTCTGAGTCATCGCACTCGGCCAGTTCCATGAGTTGCCGGCGCGCTTCGGACCGGGATCCCTCAGCGGCGTTAATCCGGGCTTCCAGCAGCCGGGATGCCGGCATGTCGACCACCCGGTCTCGGACCAGCAAGGTTCTGGCTTCCAGCAACTGCCCATCTTCAAACAGGCATTCGGCCGTTTCCAGAATCAGCTCCGGGAATTCATTGCCATCATCGAGCAACCACAGATAGTCGGACAGCGCCCCTTCAAGCTGGCCCAGGCGGCGCTTGCAGCGAGCCAGTGCCAGGCGTAAGCCGACATCACTTGAATGGCTGGCGACCAGGGTCTCCAGCATCGACAGCGCGTCTTTATCACGCCCGCTGCGAGCCAGCAATTCGGCCAGGGAACGTCTGGGCTCAAGTGCAGCAGGGCTGGCCTTGATCGCATTGCTGAGACATTGCTCGGCAAAGGCCAGGTGACCCTGGCGCTCGAAGACACGGGCCATGACCATCTGGGCGGCCGTGTTGTCCGGAGCCAGTCGAACGGCGTGTGAAGCCTGTTCATGGGCCAGTTCCAGCTGATCGTCAGCCAATGCCAGCTCAGCCATCAGAACCATCGCCGGCATGTGATCAGGATCGGCGCGCAACGCGGTTCTAGCACCTGACAGGGCGCCAGGATGATTGCCCTCAGATGCGTCCAGGCGGGCCAGCAGTGTCCGGGCCGGAGCGTGATTGGGGTTGATGGTCAGGCACTGTTCAAAGCAGGCTCGGGCCTGTCCCGAGTCACCGCGTGCTGCCAGCAATCGGCCAAGCTGAAAGCGGCTGGCCGCATGACGCTCATCGGCGGCAACGGCCTGGTGCAGGCTGGCCAGCGCAGCTTCGGTCTGGCCAAGGGCAAGCTCACTCAGGGCCAACGCGGTCAACAACTCCGGGCTGTCGGGGCTGGAAGTCAGCCCCTCACGGCACAGTGCGGCCGCCTGCTCGTGCTGGTTCGCCGCCAGCAGGCGCTTGAGTTCGGTATTCAGTTGCGGGTCAATGGGCATAATTCGTCAATCAGTCGTTTTTCAATCCAGCTTTCCAGCCGCCAGTTTTCGAGAAAGCCGCAGTGGCCTCCCTTGTCCAGTAGCTCGATTCGCAGGGCATCCGGGCGGGGCAAGGCGTGAAAGTCCGTTACCGGGATGATGGGATCGTCTTCGGCCGTAATGATCAGCGTCGGTGTGGTCAAATCCGCCAGATAGTCACCGGCAACCGAATAGCCCTCCAGGTAGGCATTCAGATCGGGGAACTCGGTCATGTTACGAACCAGCCAGTCGGTCTGCGAACGCAGCTTTTTCAGTCGGAACCATTCGTCGAGGCGGAAGTGTTCGGGATACAGCGCCTGTTTGGTCCTGAGCGAGTTGCGCCACTTGCGAACGAAGTAGGCATGATAGATCGCCAGCCCGTCTTCCAGCGCATCGAGCACGTGGTGCGGGCGGATGACGGGACTGACCGCAATGACCTGGTCAAGGGCGAAGCCGGCGCCTGGAGCCGATCTGGCCACGCGCAGGGCAAAATTACCGCCCAGCGAAAACCCGACCAGAAATACCGGACCCTCGGTGTAATCCCGCCGCAGATTCCTGACCACATCGAGCACTTCCTGCAGACGGCAGGAGTGGAAAAGTTCGAGATTGAGATGATGGGACGGACCGTGGTCGCGAAAATTCAGGCGAAAGGTATCGAAACCGGCGGCATCCAGCGACCTGGCAGCAGCCAGCAGATAATTGGACTCGCTGCTGCCTTCCCAGCCATGCAACAGGATGACCAGTGCGTTTCGCCGGCCTGATTCGATCGCCACGTTACGAAAGCCCAGCAAGCGCGTTCCGTCATCGGCCTCATGGACCTCGCGTTCGCTGCGCGACAGGTAATCGGAGGCAGCACGCTGGACACGCCGGCGGCGCAGCGGACCCGAAGTCAGCAGCGACTGAACGTGAGCATTGCCGAGCAGACCGCGCGGCAGATAAGGAGGCAACTTGTCCCTGGTGCTATCGGAGCTCATGGTCGCAATGGGTATTCAGGATTCATAAAATGCCTTGACGATATCGTTGCACTCCCGGGCCAGTTGGCTTCGACCGCCGAGCTGTCCCTTGAGCGGCGATCCGATCATCAACTGGCCAGCACAGGCCGGCTGGCAGAGCAAACGCCACAGATTGGCGAAAAAACTTTCGCCCGGACCAAACACCATGATGTCATGCAGATCGCGGTCGCGATAATACCGGATTGCCACCGGCACGGCAGGAACATCGGCACGCAACGCGGGAGCGAACAGCCGGGCGTGGAAGCGTCCGACCCCGGCATTCGGCGAAATACCGGCTTCGGGAAAGATGCCGACCCGGTTGCCGCGCTTGAGCAATGCGGTCATTCGTCGACTGATCCGGCGTCGCGAGGTTTCGCTGCCGCGAACAATGAACAGGGTACCCGCCATTGCGGCCAGATGACCGACCATCGGCCAGCCCCGGATCTCGGATTTGGCCACCAGCCACATCGGCCAGAGCGCGTGCAGCAGGACAATATCCAGCCAGCTGATGTGGTTGGCCACCACCAGGCACGGACCTTCGGGAAGCCGGCCCTGGATGGCCAGGCGGATGCCGAAAATTCTGAGCATGATGCGCGACCAGGCAAGGTGGGTACGCTGGTGCAGCTTCATGCCGCCACCCGGAAGATCACGAATCCCCGGCAAAAAGCTCAACAGGACCAGTGGAATGCCAATCACCAGGTGAACCAGCAGCACTGGAACACGCCAGAGCAGGCGGACAACCACGCCAGCTCGGTCAGTCAGCGACTGGCTCATTCGCCCGGCCGCTGCTGACCACAACGCCAGCAGGCACTGAACTGGCCTTCCAGCTTTGCACCACAACGTTCGCAGGTCCATGGCACTCCGGTGCCCGATCGATCAGCGCCGTCGAGTACCGCTTGAGCGCGCTCGACATCATGTTCGCGAACCCAGACCGAGGGACGGGCTCCATCGGCAAAATAGATTTCCACGGCCGCCGCCCACAGATCCATGCTCTGCACGCGGGTTTCGAACCCCTCGGATTCCAGCAGGCCACGAACGAATCCCAGATCGACCGGATTATCCGCCGTGTGCAATCGCGTCCAGCCTTTCACGTAATACCTGCCGCCTGGTCGTCAAGATAAGCCGCGCAGGTTAGCATAGCCAGGCCGGCTCGCAATTGTTGCGTTTCGCCCTTACCTCATTATTCATTCATCAGACCAGACGACATTTCATCTCGTGACTTCCAGCCCGACTCTGCATACGATCACGCTGGCTGCCAGCCAGCGTCAATTCAAGGCGCGCCCCGGCGAAACCATCCTGGCCGCTGCCTTGCGCCAGGGCGTGGTACTGCCCTACTCCTGCAAGAACGGAACGTGCGCCAGCTGCAAGTGCGGCCTCAAGCAAGGAAGGGTGACCTATCCGTACAACCCGCCCAGAGCACTGGAATTTGACGACTTGAGCACCGGTCAGACGCTGACCTGTCAGGCCGTCGCCGAAACCGACCTGGAAATCGACGCGCGGGAAATCGAGCAGGTTGCCGACATCCCCGTCTGGATGCTGCCGGCCCGGGTCGAGTCGATGGCCAACTTCACGCCTGAAATCATGCGCTTGCGGCTGAAACTGCCGGCCGCCGGACGGTTGCAGTTCCTGGCCGGGCAGTACATCGACATCCTGATGCCAGGCGGCAAGCGGCGAGCCTTCTCGATCGCCTCGCCGCCGTCTGAAACCGACTTCCTGGAACTGCATATCAAGCATGTCGACGGCGGCGGTTTTACCGGCCATGTTTTCTCCGATATGCAGCTGAAGGACATTCTCCGCCTGGAAGGCCCGCTGGGTACCTTCTTCGTGCGCAAGAACTCCGACCGCCCGATGATCATGATGGGCGGCGGTACTGGTTTCGCTCCGCTGAAATCGATGATCGAGGAGTTGATCGAATCCGATGATCAACGTCCGCTGACCCTGTTCTGGGGAGTCCGTCACCACAGCGACCTGTATGCCTCGGAACTGATCAAGCACTGGCAGGATCAGCACGACCACTTCGACTTCGTGCCGGTCCTGGCCGAACCGGATGCCGACTGGCGCGGCGAACAGGGCTTCGTCCACGACGCGGTCCTGCGTCACCAACCCGACCTGTCACCGTTTGATGTCTACATGTCCGGCCCACCCGCCATGGTCCACATCGCCCGCACCGAATTTCTCAAAGCCGGTGTCAGCGAAGACCAGCTGTTCTACGATTCTTTCGACTTCGCTCCGGATGTTCCGACGGCGGTTGATTGAGGGCCTACTCTTGCAAAGTGAGGATCAGCGCGTAAGGGCCGAGTAGCACAAGTTTTCGACGTTGTTCAACTGGGCTTTTGCTCATGGGGCCTCCAGCTCGAACCGGTCGCTGTACAAGGCATCCGGCAACGGGTAGTACTCATATGGCCCCAGGTCCACGGCATCGCCAACCTTTCGAGGACTTGCAGCGAGATCCCTGGCGTTCTCCAGATCATCAAAAAACTTGTCGTTACCCACATCAATGGCCGGAGAGCTGGCCGTCAGGCGCACATTGCCGCTGGTTGCAGGTGCATCGTCGGGGCTGGGCATTTCGACAAACTGTGGGTTAGCGTCAGGAAGATTGATAATGGCGTAGCTTCCGCAACCCGCGTCCCAGATTCCACCGGCATTGCAACCCTGCACCAAGCTGTAGCTGACAAGGGGCGCGCTGTTGTTGTTCGCGATGGAGGCGGAAGCCGTCCCGGTGCCACTGGCATCGCGATTATTCCAGAATATGGTGTTGCGTACCGCAGGATTGCTACCATCGGAGTTTCGAAGCCCACCACCCTCACCCGGTTCTACCCGGTTACCGGCAAAAGCGACATGATTGAGGACAGGACTGCTACCTCCAAGATTGTACATTCCACCTCCCCATCCAGCCCGATTTCCACTGATTGCGATGTTGATCAATAGGGGACTGCTGTTGTTGCTGTTGTAGATGCCTCCACCCCATGCGGCCGCCTGATTTCCTGTCAATCGAATATTCTGAAGTCGCGGACTTCCACTGTCATTGAATATCCCTCCTCCGCAATTCTGATCACAGGGAGAGTCCGTTTCCCCGTCTGCGTTCCCAGCGATGACCGTGAATCCGTCCAAAACGGCTGTGTCGTCTGTACCGCTACCGGAAACCACATGGAAACTGTTGTCGGCAATGTTTCCGACCTGGTTGATATCACCGCTGAGCACGGTTGGATTGGTCTGCCAGTTGCGCTGGCTGCGCAGACTTTCCGTTCCGTCGAAGCCACCGAAAATTCCCACTTCACTGGTGAGCGCGAACGTAGCTGCTCGGTTTGTGCCACTGGTTGGCTTGTAGATGCCGGCCGCCACCCAGATCTCGCAACTGTCGACAACAATCATGGCGTCCTGCAAGGCCTTGAATGCGCTGGACCACGCCAGGCCGTCGCCGGGTTGATGAGCCTGTTGGTTGACGTAAACAACCCCGTTGTCCGGACAACTATCAGAAGGCCTCTCATAGGCACCGATGTCTACATCCTGATTGACAATTCGAGCGTTTCCGGCCAGATCAACTATGGCGTCGACGATTGCGCTATCACCCGAGTCAAGCGCCGGAGACTCTGCACGCAGTCTCAGGTTACCTGCTGTTGATGGGGCGTCGGCCGGATCTGGCGTGTCAATAAACAGTGGATCGGCATCCGGCAGATTCGTGTCACCGATCTCCAGTCCGCAGCCGCTGTTCCAGATGCCTGCAGGTTTGCAATCCTCCATAAGGCTATGACTGATACTTGGTGTGCTATCAGAATTTGAAATGGAATGGCTTGTACCATCAAAGCTTATAGCCCAGTTTTCCCAGAACAAGGAGTTTCGAATGATGGGGTGACTGCTGTTGTAGTTATCCATGCCACCACCGGCAGTCCCGGCATGATTCCCACTGAAACTGACATTCGTCAAGACAGGACTACTGCCCGATTCGTTGGCCATGCCACCACCGAAACTGGAAGCCCTGTTCCCCACAAGACTGACGTTGATCAACACCGGGCTGCTGTTGCTGTTGAAAATACCGCCTCCAACATGTGCACGATTGCCGGTAATGACGAGATTGGTCAGCGTTGGACTGCCATTGCTGTTATACACACCTCCACCACGACTGTGGGGATCACTTTCAGTAGCAGTTCCTCCCTCGATTCTGAATCCATCCAGAATGGAGGTGCTGTCAGTGCCGTTCCCCGTAACGACATGGAAGGCGTTGCCATTGTCATTGCCACTGTTGTTTATGTCGCCGCTGAGGGTCGTGATATGGGCTTGCCAGCTCCGCTCTGAACGCTGTGTTTCCGTGCCGGAAAATCCGCCGTAAACAGCGACCCCATCCCTGAGCAGGAATGTGGCCAATCGATCTGTACCCGTCTCGGGCTTGTAAACGCCAGAGGCAACCCAGATTTCAACGCCCGGAAATGCATCATTCAATGCGTCCTGAAGATCCCTGAATGCATCGGCCCAACTGCTACCGTCGTTGTTGCCGGTGGCGGACTGGTCGACATGGATGACATGGTCGCCGGCGAGCGCCACGGATTGGGCCAGGAGCACAAGTACTGCCAGCAACCTGAGCTGCTGGCTGAAATATGCATGGTGCGCAGATCTCATGGTTTCTTCCTCACATCGCAGGTCACGATCTCTATTGCCTGGCTCACTGCCATAATCATCCAGAATGCGAAGCGCAATGGCCCTGCCTGATCTGACTTGATTTCCCATACTCACGCCAAACTGAGCTGATTCCCGCCAAATCGGTACCTTGGGAACCTCTGAACAAGTCTGCGCGGGCGCGTCCCGACAGAAACGCGCTCCGCGCAGACTTGTTCAGAGGTTCCCTTGCTATACTCAGCCAGTACGGGTTAGGCGGGAATCAACCATGCCGGAGGAACCGCACAGCGTGACCGAATTGCTCTCGGCCTATCGAGCAGGCCGGGAGGACGCATTCGATCGACTTGTCGAGCGACTCTACGGCGAACTTCGCGGCCTTGCCCACACTCAGCTGAGGCAGCGCCATCCCGAGGAGACACTGGACACAACGGCGCTGGTCAACGAGGCCTACTGCAAGCTGGCCGAAGGCGGCGTGCATCACTGGAGGGACCGCAACCACTTCTATGCTGCCTGCGCAACCACCATGCGCCACCTGCTGGTAGACAACGCCAGACGCAGGCTTCGCATCAAGCGTGGTGCCGGCCAGCGCGCCCTCACGCTGGACGAAAGTAATGTGGTGAGCCAAGGCGATCCAGAATGGGTGATCGAACTTGACCGGCTGATGCATCGTCTGTCCAAGCATGACGAGCGTCTGGTGTCGGTGTTCGAATGTCGTTACTTCGGCGGATTTTCCGTGGTCGAGACCGCAAACATTCTGGAGCTTTCCGAGCGCACTGTCGAACGGGACTGGGCCCGCGCACGAGGATGGTTCCGGCATGCGCTTTCGCAGTCATTCGGACCAGAGAATTGACTCATGAGCAGCGGCGACTTTACTGACTTTCATCGCGTCGATTCAATCATCCGGCAGGCGCTTGATCTGCCGCCTGAACTACGATCCGAGTTCCTCATGGACGCTTGCCGCGGCGACAAGGCCCTGCTCACCCGAGCCCGTGAAGTGCTGGCGCTCGCCGTCGAAGAGCCACCCCGGCTAGCCCCGGGTGCGGGACTGCAGTCCCTTGACGACAACAATAGCAACCGCAAGACCGAGGCTGCCAGGTTCGGCGATCGCTTCGGCCCCTGGCACATCCTTGAGCAGATCGGATCTGGCGGGATGGCCCGGGTTTACCTCGCCGAACGGGCGGATGGGGCCTACAGCCAGCGCGTCGCGATCAAGCTGCTGCATCGATCGGGCGATTCCGACAGGCTTGAACAGCGCTTCGAGCATGAGCGACGCCTGCTTGCCCGCCTGGAACATCCCAATATCGCGCGGCTGCTGGATGGTGGAACAACCGAAGATGGACACTCCTATATCGTCATGGAGTACGTCGAAGGCGAACGCATCGATCATTATTGCGACTCGCGCCAGCTCTCCATTGAAGAACGACTCCAGTTATTTCTCCAAGTGTGCGAAGCGGTTCAGTTCGCCCATCGCCAATTGATCGTCCATCGCGACATCAAGCCCGCCAACATCCTCGTCACCGCCGATGGTGTACCGAAGCTGCTCGATTTCGGCATCGCCAAGCTGCTGCAGGCAGAAGACCAGGCAGTCGACGCTACGCTGACGATTGCGGCCCAGCGCATGCTCACACCGCAATATGCCAGCCCCGAGCAAGTCCTGGGTGAACCAGTCTCGACGGCTACCGATGTGTATGCCTTGGGCTTGCTGCTCTACGAACTGCTTTCAGGCCACCGCGCAAGAGTTATCGACTCCACTCGGCCAGGTGCCATCGAGCGCGCCGTCTGCGAGAATCAGCCGGCCACACCGAGCCTGGTTTGTATCACCGGACGGAATGCAGGCAAAACGCTTCCCGAGCAATCAGCTGAAGAGATTGCTGCAGCAAGAGGGCTGACCCCTGCACGACTGCGGCGCCGCCTGCGTGGCGACCTCGACAACATTGTCATGATGGCGCTGCGGCGTGAACCCGAACGACGTTATGCCTCGGCTCAGAAGCTCGGCGACGATGTTCAGAGTTTTATCGCACAACGTCCCGTGCATGCGCGATCTGACAGCCTGCTCTACCGTGCAGATCGATACTTCCACCGGCACGCGAGCGGTGTCGTCATATCAGCAATCGTCATTATCTTGCTTGTTTCGACCATCGGGTACTACACCGACAGGCTGGCTCGGCAACGTGATGCTGCGGAGTCCTTGGCTCATGAAGCACAAACAGAGGCCAATCGAGCGGCGCGCGTGACGCAGTTTCTGGTCGACCTGTTCCGTGCCGCCGAACCGGATCGTCCGGCCGATCAATTGCCCGATATAGAGAGTCTGTTTGAGCTGGGAGCGCAGCGTGCTCTGGATGTGGAACGTGCTCCACCCGAGGAGCGGCTCAAGATGCTTGAGATCATCGGGCAGGTCTATGTCGAACAGGGACGTTTTGATCAAGCCAGGCCACTGCTGGATGCGGCCATCGAGCTTGCACGATCGCTCCAGCCCCCTCGTCCCGGCGTACTTGCTGAAGCACTATTGGATCGTGCCTACCTGGATTGGCGCGGAAGAAGCCCCGCGAATGCCGAATCCTACCTGGTCGAGGCCGAGTCGCTGGTCGCCGGTGACGAACAACAGATCGAAGTATGGGTGCGGGCTGTCATGGATCGGGCGTGGGTCGCCTCGATACTGCGCGATCATAAGCGATCCATCGAGATCCTGGAGCCGATGTATGAGCGTATTCGTGACAGAACGGACATAAACCCCGGCACGATGTACCGTGTTATCGAGCGCCTCTCCAGCGCCCACCAGCAACTCGGCAATCTCCAGATTTCTTCCGGGCTGCGAAAGGAATCCGAACCCTTTCTGATCCGCGAACACGGAACCCAGAGCCGAGCCTACGCGATTCATTTGAATAACAGCTCCAATCTCGAGCACAATCTCGGGCGCTTTGAATCCGCTGAACGCCTGAATCGTGAAGCGCTGAACCTGAGCGACCGCATCTACGTTGATCAGGCAAACGGATTCCGTTCAGTGGCTCGCCGCAATCTGACTCGAAAGCTGTTGACCCAGGGCAGGTTCGAGGAAGGACTGATTGAGCTGGACAAGTCCACCAGCGAAATGGCGCAAGTACATGGCGTTCCGCAGCAGTCCAGTGCCAGCCACCACTTTTATCATGCCGAAATGATGCTAATGATGCGGCGCTGGGTCGACGCCGAAACCCATCTTGAACACGCCAGGAGATTGTATGCCGAGGATGAAAATGCAGGCGGGCATTGGGTCCTTTCGACAACCGCGATGCTGACATGGGCGACCTGCCAACAGAAAAAACGGGAAAAGGCCGCATCGGTGTTCGAAGAACTCAATGAGATCACAAGTGAGCCGCTGACAATGGGTGGAAACGCCGAGGCGCGGATCCGCTCGGCCAGGGCGTGCATGCACCGGCTGCTCGGAGACAATTTGCGTGCACTGGCTGAAATCGAGAAAGCACTGGAACTGGCTCCTCATCCCGGAACATTAGTCGAGCGCGCCGACCGGTCCATCCTTCGCGCAAAAATCCTGCGTGACATGGGCGATGCAAATGCCGCGTCCGAACAGGCGCAGGCTGCTGTGGGCTTGTTCGCGCAACATGAGCTGTCAGACCACCCCAATGCGGTCCAGCTGCAGCGCTTTACCCGCGCAATGCAAGCAGACATGGCCAGCCTGTAATAAGACGACCAGGGCCGAACCGCCGCGGACAATCACCATGGAGCACAACTGCCGTCCCATACAGACCAATCTTGAAGATCCAGGCCGGTGCAGTAGTTGAAGGAAGCCGGCGCTTGCCGTCATCTATTGTGGTGCTTGAGTCAGGATGGCGGGATGGCGCGTGAAACGACGTGAATGGAAGTAAGGCACATTCGATCCAGAACAGTCTCGTGGAAACCTCCGCCGATCGACTTGCCGACAGACCGGTATGCAGTCAGGCATGCCGGGGATGGAACGGGTGTATGTATATGAAAGAAATCGTATGGGTATGGATTGCGATCTCTATCATGGCAGGCGGCGTGCCGATCCATGCACAGGAAATCGACAGTTATCAGTCTTTTGAATTCCGAAATATCGGGACCGGACTTTACATGGATGTGACCCGAGGCCTTTTGCGCCCGGGGATCAAGCTCCAACTATGGTCGGGGAATTCGACTGACGCTCAACTTTTCGAGATCGACGCGCTGCCTGATACTGACCTGCACCGAGTTCATCTGTTCAGCCGAGACTACGGGCTCCTGTTTCTCACGGCCAGCAAACCAAATCCGGGTCTGCCGGTTGAAGAAAGGCCACTGGGGTATCACGCTACGCTGGAAACGGCAGCGGAACCGCCGGTGCGAGGCGGCACTGATTGGGGCATGTCACCCGAAGACCTTCTTGAGCCGTCACCGGAGCAGCAAAGGTGGCGATTTGAGCCGGTTCAGGGACATGCGGATACCTACGTGATCAGGAGTGTCGCATTCGCCCACATGGTTTTGACAGCGAGCGGAAGCGTTCAGGGCAGCCCCCTGCTACTCCGAAGGTATGAAGATTCACCAACCCAGCACTGGAGATCATTGAAGCAAATTCCCGATCAGCCCGAAGGGTTGTCGCTGGAAAGATTCCGCTACTTCCCGATAGGAAAGCTCCGCGGCCAGATCCACTGGCATGCGGATTCCGACCTGATCGACTATTTTGTAGTCAACGCGTTCAACAATGAGCTTGGGAATGTACAGTCGCCCTCCCTTTCGAATGCAATCCGCAGCTGGGATATCGAGATCGAACCTGGACCAGAAGCGCGCGACAAGGAATGGTGCTTCTCTGTCACCGCAGTCAATCATCGAGCCGGCAAGAACCTGGAGAGCCACAGTCAGGATGTTTGCGAGACTGCTCGAAGAATCGAAAACTCGCCCGTGACATACTCGGAAGCGATCATTGAAAATTGTCACGATGATCGCATCGACGTGCGAATCTGGATATCCGTGAATGGCCAGAACTGGCAGGATCGGGGGTTACTCGAAAGCCAGTGGTCAAGTTCGGGATGCCCCGATGTAGGCACGCCGAAAACCGTTGAACTGGAGAACGACGCGTCAAACTGGATCAAGGCCCTGGACTCGAACTGTGGTTCTTCCAGCCCTGTCGATACAGACGGCCGCTGTCACGAACTAACAACGCCAGTTCTCATTGGGAGTGATGCCAGCGAGAATGTATTCAGGGTCCAGCTTGGAGGGCCCGAAACGCATGAATAACCTGATTTCTGAAAAGGGAGCGGCTTCTCAGACTGAAACGCGCTACGCGCAGACTTGTTCAGAGGTTCCTTAGCCAATAAGCTTGCCCAGTGCCTCGCCAGGATCAGGCTGGCGCATCAGTGATTCGCCGATCAGGAAGGCGCCGATGCCACCGGCTTGCAGTCGCTTGATGTCTTCAGGACCATGAATCCCACTCTCTGAAATCACCAAGCGATCCTCCGGAACCATCGGCGCCAGCCTTAGCGTGGTATCCAGATCGGTCACAAAACGGTGCAGGTCGCGGTTGTTGATGCCGACCAGGTCCCCAGGGACCTTTAACGCACGTTCCATTTCAGCTTCATCGTGAACTTCGACGAGAACAGCCAGGTCCAGCTCCTGGCCCAGTTCGGACAGTTCGGCGAGCTGGTCGTCGTTGAGGGCGGCGACGATCAGCAGCAGGGCATCGGCGCCGATCGCGCGGGTTTCGATGACTTGCCAGGGGTCGATGATGAAGTCCTTCCTCAACACCGGCAGTCGGCAGGCGTTGCGAGCTTCGACCAGGAAGGCGGACTGGCCACCGAAGAAGCCTTCGTCGGTCAGAACCGAGAGACAGGTAGCTCCGCCGTCCTGGTAACTTCTGGCGATGGCTTGGGGGTCGAAGTCGGTGCGAATGATGCCGGCCGAGGGCGAGGCGCGCTTGACTTCGGCAATGACCGCGTCTTTGCTTGTCGCAGCGCGGGCTTTGAGTTCGCCGGCGAAGTCGCGCGGGGGCGGCAGGTCCTTGACGATCGCCTTGAGCTCTTCGATTGACCGGTCGGAGCGGCGGCGCGCCACTTCGTCGACCTTGGCGGCCAGAATCTGCTGGAGAATGTCGCCACTCACAGGCCATGACTCCGCTGGGCATAGCGGCGCAGGCGTTCCAGCCCGCGACCATCCGCCAGCACCTCGCGCGCCAGGCCGACACCGGCGGCAAGATCCGTTGCAACACCTGAAACATAAACGGCCGCGCCGGCGTTCAACGCGATCATTTCCGAGGCCGGTCCCGGCTGACCCCCAAGCGCCGCCTCGATCATTGCCAGGCTGTCGGCGGCATCGCGGACGGCCAAAGCGTCCAGCGTGCCGACCCGAACATCGAACTCAACGGGATTGATCCGGTATTCGACGATCTGATCGTCGCGCAACTCGGCAACCCGGGTATGGCTTGCAGGCGAGATTTCGTCCAGTCCATCGTCACTGTGAACCACCATCACGTGCCTGGCGCCCAGGGTCTGCATGACCTCGGCCATCGGCCGGACCAGGTCACCCGAGAACACCCCCAGGACCTGATTCGGTGCCAGGGCCGGGTTGGTCAAGGGGCCCAGCAGGTTGAACAGCGTTCGCAGGCCCAGCGACTTGCGCGGGCCGATGGCATGCTTCATCGCCGAATGATGACTGGGGGCGAACAGGAATCCCACGCCCAGCTCGGCGATCAACGCGGCGACCTGGTCGGCATTGAGATCAAGCCTGCAACCGGCCGCTTCCAGCACATCGGCTGCCCCGGACTTGCTTGAAACGGAGCGATTACCGTGCTTGGCGATCCTGACGCCGGCGGCCGCAGCAACGAAAGCCGATGCGGTGGAGACATTGAACAACGACGCACCGTCGCCGCCGGTACCGACGATATCGGTCAGCCCATCGCGATCGATGTCGACCCGGTTGGCCAGCTCGCGCATGACTTCAGCGGCCGCGGCAATTTCGGTGGGCGTTTCGCCCTTGATCCGCAGGGCCATCAGGAACCCGCCGATCTGGGCCGGATCGGCCTGGCCGGTCATGATTTCACGCATGGTCGACCGCATCAGCTCGGCATCAAGATGTTCGCCGTTGGCGATCCGGCCAAGAGCTCGTTGAATATCACTCATAAACGATCCAGGAAGTTTTTCAGGAGTTCATGACCCTGGCGGGTCAGAATGGATTCGGGATGAAACTGCACGCCTTCGATCGGCAGGCTGGCATGGCGGAATCCCATGATCTCATCACGTTGACCGTCACGTTCGGTCCAGGCTGTCTCGATCAAGCAGTCCGGCAGGCTTTCGCGCTCGACAATCAGGGAGTGATAGCGGGTCGCCTCCATCGGATTGGGCAGTCCGGCAAACACGCCCTCGTTGCCGTGGTGCATCGGCGAGGTCTTGCCGTGCATCACTTCCCGTGCCCGAATCACCTTGCCGCCAAACGCCTGACCGATCGCCTGGTGGCCGAGGCAAACGCCGAGCATGGGATAGTCTTCGGCAAAGGTTTTCAGCACATCGAGGCAAATGCCGGCCTGGTCGGGCGTGCACGGCCCGGGCGAAAGCACGATACCGTCGGGGTTCATCCGGCGAATGTCGTCCAGACTGATCGCGTCATTGCGATGGGTATCGACCTCGGCCCCCAACTCGCCCAAATATTGCACGAGGTTGTAGGTGAACGAGTCGTAGTTGTCGATCATCAGCAATTTCACTGATGCAGGCCTCCGCTGGCTTCGGCGATGGCGCGAATCAGCGCCCTGCCCTTGTTGAGGGTTTCTTCCCATTCCCTGTCGGGATCGGAATCAGCCACGATGCCGGCACCGGCCTGGACGTGGACCGTACCATGACTGACCAGCGCTGTCCTGATGGCAATCGCCAGGTCGGCCTCGCCGAACCAGTTCAGGTAACCGACGGCCCCGGCGTAGATGCCACGCCGGACCGGCTCGAGCTCGGCAATGATCTCCATTGCCCGAACTTTGGGCGCACCGGACAGGGTGCCGGCCGGAAACGTCGCCCGCAGCACATCGATGGCGTCCCGCTCACCGGCAATCCGGCCATGCACCTCCGAGACCAGGTGCATGACGTGCGAGTAGCGCTCGATCACCATCTGGTCGGTCACCACGACCGACCCGGTCTCGGCGATCCGGCCGATGTCATTGCGTCCCAGGTCGATCAGCATCAGGTGCTCGGCCAGTTCCTTGGGATCGGCCTTGAGTTCAGCTTCCAGAGCGCGGTCTTCCTCGGGCGTCCTGCCGCGCGGGCGGGTGCCGGCGATCGGCCGAACCATCGCCTCCCCGCCCTGAACCCGCACCAGTACCTCGGGCGATGCTCCGACCACCTGGAAATCGCCGAAATCGAAAAAGTACATGTAGGGCGAGGGATTGAGACTACGCAGTGCCCGATAAACGTCCAGTGGTCGAGCGGCCAGGTCTACGCTCATGCGCTGCGATAGCACCACCTGCATGACATCGCCGGCCAGGATGTAATCCTTGATCCGATTGACCGCCTGCTTGAAATCATCACGCTCGAATTCGAAGCGATAGTCGGCCTCGGAAGGAACCGGCAAAGTCATGTCCGGCGGATAGCCCGGCGACCCGCAGCGCAGACGATGGGCGAGCTGGTTAAGACGGCGCTGGGCGCGTTCCCAGGCGTCCGGCTCGGCCGGGTCGGCCAGCACGATCAGGTTCAGACGTCCGGCCAGGTTGTCGAAAACCGCCAGTTCCTCGGCTTCCAGCAGCAGGATTTCCGGCACCCCCAGATCATCCGGCTTGGCACTGAAATCCAGCCGCGGTTCCAGGTGAGACACGATCTCGTAGCCGAAATAACCGACCAGGCCACCGCTGAAGCCGGGCAGTTCTTCCAGCTGCGGTGAGCGAACTTCACGCACGACCTCGGCCAGCCGCGCCAGCGGATCAATATCGTCTTCCCGATGGATGACCTGACCAAAGTCGAGTTGTTCCAATGTACGACCACTGGCCCGCCAGGCACGCCGGCACGGCAGGCCGATAATTGAATAACGGCCCCAGTTTTCCCCGCCCTGCACGGATTCAAGCAGAAACGCCGAAGGCCCGTCGACCAGTTTCAGGTAGACCGACAGCGGGGTATCCAGATCGGCCGCAATACTGCGGAAAACGGGAATGCGGTTGTAGCCCTGGTCAGCCAGGGCCCGGAAACGGGACGAATCCAAGGCGTGCGCCTCACGTCAAACAGCGCCGTATTGTATCGACCCCAACGTGCACTGACCAGCAAACCGACTAACCGCGAAAATTCAAAGACAGGATTAACCACCGAAAACACCGAAGACACCGGAGGTGGATGAAGGGCAGACCATTCAAATCCTTTTCGGTGAATTCGGTGTCTTCGGTGGTTAATTAGGTTTTTTATTGCAATTCGAAGCGGTCCTGGAAGACGTCATCGGTGGGCGCCTCGAAGCGGTCCTGGAGGATGCCGTCGTTGACCACGTTGAAGAAACCGGTCTGGATTGGCGGCATGCCCCGGCTCAACACGCTGGCCTGCAGGCGATAGCCCTGGCCCCGTCGATCGATGCTCAGATCGTCGAAGTCGGCAACGCCGTTGACCACCTGGAGACTGGCGGTGCCTGACAGGGTGCCGCCAGTCGGGTTGGTTTCAATCGCGATTTGAATCACGGTGGTGTTGTCGCTGGTCACCAGTTGACCCTGGCTGTCGAGCACATGCACCACGACACCAGGCAGCAGCGGGCCGTTGACGATGCCCAGGGTGGGCTGGGCAGCAAAGTCCAGGGCAACCGGACCGGAACTGACGATCTCGTAGCTGACACTGTCATTGCTCGGCGTATTCGTGGCATCGCCCGGATAGCTGGCGGTAATGGTCTTGGTGCCCAGGCTGGTCGAGGTCAGGTCACAGCTGGTATCCGGCAGATCGAACGTGCACTGCGCACCGTCGCCGTCGTCGACCGTGATCATACCGCTCGGGCTGTCACCGGTGACGTCGACCGTGACCGTGTAGGGCAAATCGACAACCTGTTCGTTCGGCGGGCTGATGCCCAGAATCGTGGTAGTCGAATCGGCCAGCACGATCTCGTAGGACTGACTGTCACTGCTGGCGGAGTTGTTGCCATCGCCGGGATAATCCGCACTGATGGTGCGTGGACCCACACTGGTCGAAGTCAGCTGGCATGAATCGCTCGGCAGCGTGATCTGACAGCTCTGACCGGCACCGTCATCGACATTGACCACGCCAGTCGGGTTGAACCCGCTCACGGAGACATTGACCGTGTAGGGCTGGTTGACGACCTGCTCGGACGGCGGGACCACGCTGGAAATCGTGGTGGTCGAGGCAGCCGGGTTGATCGTATAGGGTGAGCTGTCGCTACTGGAGGCGTTGTTGTCATCACCGGCATAGTTCGCGGTGATGGTTTTCGCACCGGCGGATGTCGATGTCAACGAGCAACTGTCTTCGGCAGGCAGCACAATCGTGCACTGCGCGCCGGTGCCGTCGCTGACGGTCACGTTTCCGGACGGCGCTGCACCGGACACCGACACGGTCACCAGGTAGGACTGGCCAACGGTCTGTGATCCGGCCGGCGCGATGCTGACGATGGTTGTGGTTGATGACGACGCCACGATCGCGAACGAATTGCTGGTGTCGCTGGACAATCCGCCGTTGAAGTGATCAGCAGTCAGCTGGTAGCCGGTTCCCACCAGGTCCACCTCCAACGCGGCAAACGTCGCCACACCGGCCGACGCGGCAGTCGGACCACCGTTCGAAAGCGCCGCGCCCGGCGTACCGCCGGAAAGCGCCAGCTCGACCACGGTTGAATCGTCAGAATCCACCAGGTTGCCGGCCGCATCACGAACACTCACGGTGACCGGCGGTGCGATCGGCGACGCCACGAGAGTATTGGTCGGCTGGCCGTCAAACTGGAGCGCGACCGGGACACCGGGACCCACCGCGAACGGGTCGCTGGTATCGCCACTCAGGCCGCTGGCCGACGCCTGGAGCTGGTAACCCGCACCGGCCAGATCAACGGTCAGACCATTGAACTCGGCCACGCCCGACGACACTGTCACGGGTCCGCCGCCGGCCAGCAACGCTCCGGCTGTCCCGCCGCTGAGCGTCAGCATGATCTCGGTCGAGTTATCAGCTACCACCGGATTGCCGAAAGCATCCTGAACCTGGACTTCGACGGCCGGCGCAATGGGTACCGCCGAGGACGTATCAGAAGGCTGAACAATGAATACCAGTTCGGCGGGCGCTCCGGCGACGATACTGTAAGCGACTGAATCGCTGTCGCCGCTGTTATTGCTGTCACCCGGGTAGCTCGCAGTGATGGTCTTCGGCCCCACGCTGGTCGAGGTCAGGTTGCAGCTGGTGGAGGGAAGGACGATCTGACAGCTCTCTCCGTCGCCATCATCCACCGTGATCGTGCCGGTGGGATTGAAACCGGTCACGCTGACTTCCACCGAATAGGGCGTATTCACCGCTTGCGATCCGGCCGGTGTGATGGAATCAATCTGGGCGGCGGCTGTCGCCTGAACAATCGAGTAGGACTCGGTGTCATTGCTCGACCCGTTGTTGGCATCTCCGGGGTAATTCGCGGTCAAGGTCCGCGGACCCACGCTGGTTGATACCAGGTCGCAGCTGCCAGCCGGCAGGACAATCTGACAGCTTTGTCCGACGCCGTCGGTGACGGTGATCGTGCCACTTGGCGCAAATCCGGTCACATCGACCGAAACCGTATAGGGCTGGCCGACGGTCTGGGAGCCGGCCGGGACCACGCCGGTGATGGTGGTTGCCGAAGCCGCCGTCAGAATATCGAACACGCCACTGGCCGGCCCGCTGAGGCCACCCGGACTACCTGACGGCGTCAACTGGTAGTCGCTGCCAGCCTGATCGACACTCAGGGCGGAAAAGGTCGCCAGTCCCGCGCTGACCGTAGTGGCACCGCCACCGCTGAGCACGGCTCCGGGGGTTCCGCCGGACAAGGCCAGACTGACCTGGGTGGCATTGTCCGAGACAACCGGAAAGCCCAGGCTGTCGACGACCTGCACGGTCACCGCCGGACTGATCGTCTGGCCAACCACTGCATCGCCGGGTTGGCTGTCAATGACCAGGGCGGCCGGTGGACCGGCCACAATATCGAACAGAACACTGGTATCGGTCGTCAACTGGGCTGCATCGTCAGCGGCCAGCAGGGAAAAGCCGCTGCCGACCTGATCGATGTTCAGACCCGCGAAACTCGCCTGCCCACCGCTGACCTGGGCACTGATCGTACCGCCCAGGTTGGCCGTCCCGCTGGGATCGGAAGCCAGACTCAGCTCGATGACGGTTGAATTGTCCAGGGTGACCAGGTTACCGCCACTGTCCTGAACTTCGACAACCACCGCCGGGGTAATCGCCTGGGCCACCGTGGTATCGGTCGGCTGAACCACAAAAGCCAGCTGCGCCGGGATCTGGGTCGAGCCCTGGATCTGGGCGGAATCGTCACCAGCGGTATTCTGAACCGTCAGCGATCCTGTGAAATTGCCATCGATCGCCGCATCAAATTCGATTGTTACCGTGCAGGAGTCGCCGTCAAACAACGTCAAACCGGTGCAGCTGTCCACGCTGATCGAGAACTGTGAGTCGCCTCCCAACACCAGCCCGGTGATATCCAGCGAGGTTCCCGGATCGCCGACGTTGCTGACCGTGAAGACATCGCTGACCGGCAGACTGGCCGCGTCAACCAGCCCGAAATCCATCGGGTCGGGAACAATCTGCAGCAGTGGTGTTGGACCCGACTTGCCGGTGCCCGACAGCGCGACCACATCGTTGTTGACGCTGGCGGCATCGCTGGAGACCGTCAAGGTCGCATTGTGTGTGCCCAGAGACTGGGGATCGAACTCGACCAGCTGGGTGCATGATGCTCCCGCCGCCAGTGGAAAAGGTACTGCCGGGCAAGTGCCGCCACCGACCAGGTTGAAATGGGTGGTGTCGTCGATGCCGATTCCGGAAACGGTCAACTGACTGGGTGCATCACCGACATTGGTGATTGTGACCGCCTCGGTCCCGCCACCGATGATGACTCCGTTGAGGTCTGATTCGGCTGATACGGCATTGATGCCGCTCATGATCAAGGCGACGACAATGAGCGTCGCAGTTCGTGTGACAAGCATTTCCCTCTCCCACAGCTTAAGGTGGCCGTCACCCCTCTTTCGTCAGTTCAGCTCGGGAAAGTGTGACGGCATTCCCGCCGAGATTGCCCGATTATGCCGTTCCGCGCAAGACGCTGATGACCTTTTGATAGTCATCCGCCCCGAAAATCGCCGATCCGGCCACCAGCGTATCGGCCCCGGCTTCGATGATGTCGGCGGCATTGTCGGGCTTGACCCCGCCGTCGATTTCCAGCCGGATATCACGGCCGCTGGCATCAATGCGCTCGCGTGCCTGGCGCAGCTTGTCCAGTGCGGCCGGGATGAATTTCTGGCCACCGAAGCCGGGATTGACCGACATGATCAGAATCAGATCCACCTTGTCGATGACCCAGTCCAGGATATCCAGCGGGGTGGCCGGATTGAACACCAGGCCCGCGCGGCACCCGGATTCACGAATCAATCCCAGCGTGCGGTCAACGTGACGGGTGGCTTCCGGGTGGAAGCTGATCACGCTCGCCCCGGCTGAAGCAAAATCCGGAATGATACGGTCGACCGGATCGACCATCAGATGGACGTCGATCGGTGCCGTGATGCCGTAATCACGCAGGGCCTGGCAAACCAACGGCCCGATGGTCAGGTTGGGCACGTAGTGATTGTCCATCACATCGAAATGCACCCAGTCGGCCCCGGCGTCGAGAACGGCCCGGGTATCGTCTCCGAGGCGGGCAAAATCAGCAGAAAGAATGGAAGGCGCAATGACGAGCGGCTGCTTCATGACGGTATGTCCGGCGTATAATCAGAAATGAGCTTTTATTGTACCCGCAGGCCGTGCCCGATTATCCCCGCCCACCGCTGACCCTGCTCCACCAGGGCAAGGTCAGAGATATTTATGCCGTTGATGACGAACGGCTGCTGATTGTCGCCTCAGACCGTTTGTCGGCGTTCGATGTCGTTTTGCCCGATCCGATTCCCGGCAAGGGTGAAATCCTGACCCGGATCTCGACGTTCTGGTTCAGCCAGTTCGATGACTACGTGACCAACCATCTGCTTGATGATGACCTGGCCCAGGTTGTCGGCGATGCCCAACTGGCCCAGGCGCTGGCACCGCGCAGCATGCTGGTTCGGCGGCTGACGCCGCTCCCGGTCGAGGCCATCGTTCGCGGTTACCTGGCAGGCTCTGGCTGGAAGGACTATCAGGCCAGCGGAGCCATCAGTGGCGTGGTACTGCCAGCCGGCCTGGAGCTGGCCGGCAGCCTGCCCGAACCGATTTTTACCCCGTCGACCAAGGCACAAGCCGGCGACCACGATGAAAATATCGACTTTGCAACCATGCAGTCTTTGATCGGCCCGGAACTGGCGATCCGGGTACGCGATACCGCACTGGCCATTTACCGACGGGCGGTCGCCTATGCGCGCGAGCGCGGCATCATCATTGCCGATACCAAGTTCGAATTCGGGACCGACGCCAGCGGCGAGCTGTACCTGATTGATGAAGTGCTGACGCCCGACAGTTCGCGCTTCTGGCCGGTCGATCAATGGCAACTTGGAATCAGTCCGCCGAGCTTCGACAAACAGTTCGTTCGCGACTACCTCGAAACGCTGGACTGGAACAAGACCTCGCCTGGCCCGAAACTCCCGCCGGAGATCATTGAACAGACCCGCCAGCGCTATGACGAGGCTGCGCGCAGGCTTCTGGAACAGTAGCTATCCCCGGCTCGGGTACAATACCGGATTGATATCTCATTAACAGATCGTGTGGAGCACTGAACGGGATGACAACAGAGACTTCGACCACACCTGTGCAGGGATCTGGCCAGTACGCGGCCAATACCGAGCGCCAGTATCGCGTCAAGCGAGCCGACTTGCCGTTGAGTTGTCCGACGCCGGACATGGCCCTGTGGAATTCGCATCCACGCGTCTACCTGGCAATCGAAGCCACCGGAAAGGCTGCCTGTCCGTACTGCGGTGCCAAGTTTCTGCTCGAGGACTGACCCTTTCCCGCCGACAATCAGCGGCTCTCTCCCGGTAAGGCGACCTTTGCTCCGATGAATTCCGCGTGACCGAACAAAGCCTCGCGCCAGGCCCGACCACGATCTCGCCGATCTGGTTGAACCGGCTGGTCGCAATCACGGTATTCATCACCCTGGCATTTGGCCTGGTCATACCCAAACTGGCCGGTGCCGGCTACCTGCTGCTGGGCCTGACCGGACTGATCTGGCTGAGCGTCAAGGGCCGCTGGCGTCCCGGCGACCTGGTGCCGATCGAACGCCTGCTATGCATGGCCATCGTGCTGTACGTACTGGTCTGGATCACTGGCTGGCTGATCAACGGTGTTGACCCGGAAGGCTACGATGCGGTCGGACGGATCGCACGATTGTTGCTGATCATTCCCATTCTGTTGCTGGTTCGCCAGCTCGACGGCATCGAACAGGCCTGGTGGCGCGGGCTCACCGTCGGCGCGCTGCTGGCCGGCGGCTATGCCTGGTGGAGTTATTTGAGTGGTCAGGTTGGCCCATTTGGCGAACGGGTGGTCGGCACGACCAATCCGCTTTATTTCGGCGGCATCTCGCTGGCCTTTGCCCTGATGCTGCTGCCCCGACTGCGCGATTTCAGCCTGCCGATTGCGGTTCGCTTGCTGGCAGTCGCAGCGCTGGTTCTGGCCATTTCGGCCAGTGCGCTGTCTGGCTCGCGCGGGGCCTGGCTGGTTCTGCCGGTCTTGCTGGTCATCTACCTTTTCACCCTGGGTGCCAGCCAGCCTCCACGCTGGCGTTACGGCATTCCGGCGGCCTTTATGATGATCGCCTGCCTGTTCGTGCTCAGCCCGCAAAGCCCGATGAGCGAGCGCACCCTGGACGGTATTCAGGATGTTGTTTCCCTGGTTCGTGGCGAGGCAGCCGAAGGCACGATCGGTCGTCGCCTGGCCCTGTGGGATATCGCTGCCGACATCATCGTTGAACATCCCCTGACCGGCGCCGGTCCCGGGGAATTCCCCCAACGGGTTGATCAGGCAATTGACGCCGGCCAGTTACCGGTGGATTTCAGCGCCTATCGTCATCCCCACAGCGAGTACCTGTCTGCCCTGACGCATGCCGGATTACCGGGCTTGATGGTCCTGCTGCTGATGTTCGGTATTGCCCTTCGGCGCCACGGCCGGGTCTGGCAGACCGGTCTCAAGCGAACCCGATACCTGGGCTGGTCGGGCCTGGCCGGCCTGTCGACAATCGCCGTCATGGCCCTGTCGGAATCCCTGTTCGAACGCAACAGCGGCATCATCTGGTTCGGCCTGTTTACCGCGCTGTCCGCCGGATTGATCCATGCTCGCCGCCGCCTGGACCTCGGCGATACGGCCTTTCAACGCCGCCACAAACTCAGCGTGATAGTCATCTGCAAAAACCAGTCCGGCGAGATTGATCGCTGTCTGGGCTCGGTTGCCGGCTGGGCCGATGAACTGATCGTGCTCGACTCGGGAAGCACAGACGACACCGTCGAGCGCTCTCGCCGCTATACCGACAACCTGCATCAAACCGAATGGCCGGGTTTCGGTATCCAGAAACAGCGAGCGCTCGACCTGACCACCTCGCCCTGGGTGCTGTCACTGGATGCCGACGAGGCGGTCAGCGTTGAGCTCAAGCGCGAGATCGATATCGTTCTCAGCGATCCCGAACCCGACCACCCCGGCTACCATTTGAGTTGGGTCACCCATGCATTCGGAACCTCGCTGTCATTCGGCCACTGGGCCCGCTCGCCGTTGCGCCTGTTCCGGCGTGATCGGGCGCGATTCACGCCGGTCGCCGTGCATGAAAAAGTGCTGATCGAGCCGCCCGAACGCACCGGCTTCCTGGAAGCTGCGCTCGATCATTACGTCTACCGCGACCTCGATCATGCCCGCGCCAAGCTGAGCCGTTACGCCACCCTGCAAGCGCGCGAACGCTTCGACAAGGGCAAACGCATCCACATCGCGTTCAGCCCCTGGTTGCGCGCCCTGTTCAATGCCCTCGACAACCTGATTCTCCGCACCGCATTCCTCGACGGACGCGGCGGCTGGCTGATGACCCGCCTCCACGCCAGCTACACCCTCGACAAATACCGCCAACTCCACCAATTGACCAAATCTGCCAGCAAACCATAAAGTTCAAAAAAGACAACCTTCATATCGCGAAGCAGCGAAGCAGAGAAGCAGCAAAGAAAAGTATTTCAATAAACTTTTGTGTTCTTAGCATCTTTGCTGCTTTGCGACAAAAAGATTTTTGTTTGCTCAGCGTCCTACTTTTCCAGATAGCGCGCTGAATGGCCCTGGGGGGCGGTTTTGAAGCGACGGTGGAGCCACCAGTACTGGCTAGGGGCCTGGCGGATGTGGTGTTCGAGAAAGGCGTTGAATCGGGTCAGATCGTCGACCGGGTCGGAGCTGGGGAAGTGGTCGAAGGCCGGTCGGATGGTGACGGTGATCCGCCCGGTGGTTTCATCTTTGACGGGATACATGGGCACCACGACGGCATTGCCCAGACGGGCCAGGTCGAGCAGGCCGCGGGCGGTGGCAGTGGGGATTCCAAAAAAAGGGGCGAACTCGCTGCGATCGGGGCCGAAGTCCTGGTCGGGTGCATACCAGAGCACCTCGCTGGCCCGCAGATAGCGGATCATCGCGCGAAGGTTGTCGCGCTTGATCATGCCCGGACTGTAACGTCCCCTACCCGTATTCTGAAAATCGTTGAGCAGCGAGTTGCGCAGCGGGCGATAGATTCCACGCACCTCGACCCGCTCAGCAAACAGGCGGGCAGCCAGCTCAAGGCAGGTCACGTGGCCGGTCACCAGCAGAACGCCACGACCGCTGCGACGAGCGACGTCCAGATGCTCCAGGCCGACGACATCGCCGTAGCGCTGATCCAGTCGACCGCGATGACACCAGCAGAACGCAATCTCGGCGATGGCCTCGGCCAGTTGGAGAAAATGCGCCCGCATGACCTCGGTGCGCCGTTGCTGGGGCCAGTCCGGGAAACACAGTTCGAGATTGCGCTCGACAATCCGGCGGCGGCGACTCATGGTCAAACGCATCAGAGGACTCAATGGCCTGAGCAAGCGGCGACTCAGCCCCAGAGGCAGATGACCGAGCAGACGAGCCAACAGCAGGCCAAGACGGGTGGAGATGTTCGATAGCAGTCGCATGCGGACATTATCGCGGTTGCGAGCGTTCGGGTACACTGCCGAGCCCATGCTGATCCTCTATCGCCTGCTTGCCATACTGACCGCACCGTTCCTGTTGTGGCGGCTGCAACGTCCCGCGTCCGGCGATGCATCATTGCTGGAACGCCGGCGCGAGCGTCTGGGTCGGGTAGCGTCGGCCGGTGACGGCCCCCTCTGGGTTCATGCCGCATCGGTCGGTGAAGTCAATGCCGTACGCGCACTGGTGCTTGAACTGGTGGCACGCTATCCCGAGCGGCGCGTGGTTGTCAGCACCTTTACCATCAGCGGCGCACGGCAGGCCATGCGCCTGTTTGCAGACCGGGTAGAGCATCGCCTGGCACCGATGGACACGCCGGCGGCGACCCGACGCTGGCTGGCATGCATTCAGCCCGTCGTGGGATTGATCGCGGAAACCGAACTGTGGCCTGAGCTGTTTCACCAGTCCCGGAAAGCCGGAATTGCGCTGGTACTGGTCAACGCCCGGCTGAGCGAACGCGGTCTGACCCGATCACGTCGTTTACGGGGACTCTTTGCCAACACCCTGGCCGCCGTTCACCTGGCCTTGTGCCAAAGCAATGAAGATGCCCGGCGCCTGGTTGAGCTGGGGCTGGCCGAGGATACGGTTCGGGTCACCGGCAATCTCAAGTTCGATCTGGGACTACCGGATGACCTGGGACAAAAGGCGCGCCAGCTGCGCGCCCAATGGGGGGAACGGCGTGCCTGGGTGGCCGGCAGCACCCGTCCCGGTGAGGAAGCGATTCTGCTCGAAGCACATCAACAGCTGCTCAAGCGTTACGCCGACGCCTTGTTGATCCTGGTACCCCGCCACCCCGAGCGAGCCAATGAGATCGATGCGCTGACCGTAAAAGCCGGACTCAGGCTGCAACGTTTTGACCAATCCGTCGAGGCGGCAACCAGCGTGGTCCTGGTTGACCGGATTGGTCAGCTTCAGGCCTGTTACGCGGCCGCAGCCGCTGCCTTTGTCGGCGGCAGCCTGGTCGATATCGGAGGGCACAACCTGCTTGAACCAGCGGCCTGCGGCAAGGGCGTGATGGCCGGACCTTATCTCTACAATCAGCAGGAAATGGCCGATGCGCTGGACAAGGCCGGTGCCCTCATCAAGGTCACCAATGCGGAACAGATTGCGACCGAGGTTGATCGAGTCTGGAGCGAACCGGAACAGGCCTTGAGCCTGGGACGTGCCGCACTCGAAGTCGTCGAGCGCGGCCGCGGCAGCCTGAAAAAAACCCTCCGGCAGATGGAACCGCTTTTACCAGGCCCGTCAGAAAACCCCTGAAATGAGGGACTCTTCAGATGTGATCTCTCAGCAGGTTGTCCACACAAACTAAAAGGGATATTTGGTGGGCAGCGGCGAGTGGTGCCGCCTGCTGGCAAGCCGAGGGTCAGATCGCCAAAGCTGATGGATTCAGCTTCCGTGGAGCTTGGGTGCCCGCGACTCGTCATCTGGATACTGACGCTGCAAAGGCCTTTTCCTGGAAATATGGTTCAGCAAAGATGCTGAAGCTTTCTTGCCTGCGTCCGTGACCCTCGGCTCGCCATCAGACAACACTACTCACCGTTGACAGATGGTTGCAAGAGGCTGGTTTTTGCCTTTACCAAACCCTCAAACTGCAGCATTGGGTGCTGTCGGGAGGGGCGGGCTGGCCGGGGCGCGGCAGCGGCTTGAATGCCAACAGCATCTTTCAGATTCCACGAGATTATCAGGAAGCCTGGAAACTTTGCGATCATCATCGCGCACTATTCGTTGGCACCCGGCTCCATATAACTGGCCGACTGATCAAAAGCCGATCGTCCCGGCCAGCCCGAACCGCCCGGCAGTACCCGATGCTCGATGCCCGCTACTTCACCAGCGTCGCAGAGATAGCTGAACTTTTTGCCCACAACCTTCTGAGATAACACCTAGCGCAGCAACTGGTTGACGCGAGCCAGGCTGTCTTCTTCGAGTTGGCCGGCAACCTGGCGTAAGCGCAGCTGGTTGAGGATGAACTGGTGACGAGCCTCGGAGTAGTTGCGTTCAGCCTGGAAAAAGCGCTGCTCAGCCTGAAGGACATCGACGATGGTGCGGGTACCGACTTCGAATCCGGCGTTGGTGGCCTCCAGCGCGCTTTCGGCCGACAGCAGAGCCTGGCGCAAGGCCTGAACCTCGCGGACTCCGGCGACGATCGCACGGAACGCATTTTCGGTCTGGCGAATCACCAGGCGCTCGGTCTGATCCAGGGTTTCATCGGCAGCGCGCAAGTTGTATCCGGCCTGGCGTCGTCCGGACTGGACAGCAAAGCCCTGGAACAACGGAACGCTCAGCTCGATTCCTACTGACCAGCCGCGATTGAGCAACTCGGCCGAAGCCAGGGCTTCCTGGGTGGCCGGATCCCGTCCGACCCACTCGTTATCCACGTTGCGGCTGTAAGAGCCGGTCAGGCCCAGGCTCGGAAGGTGTCCGGCACGGGCGACCCGCAAATCGCCCTGGGCGACATCAAGCTGACCCATTTGCTGGAGAATTGCCGGATTGCCTTCCAGTGCCAGGGCCACCCAGTCTGCGGCTGATGACGGTTCCGGGATATCCAGCGGCACGTCTTCGATCAGGCGGGCGTACTCTTCAAACAACGTTCCGGTGATCTCGCGCAGTGCCTCGCGGGCATCTTCCACTTGATTTTCCGCCAGAATCACGCGTGCCTGGGCAGCGTCATAGACAGCGCGTGCTTCATGCACGTCAGTTACCGCCGCCAGACCGACCTCGAAGCGCTGTTCGGCCTGTTCGAACTGGCGCCGCAGCGCGGTTTCCTCGGCCCGGGCAAAGCGCACCGAATCCAGTGAGGTCAGCACGTCGAAATAGCGCTCGCTGACCCGCAGGAGGAAATTCTGCCACGCCTCCGAATACTGCGCCTCGGCCACGCTGAGTTGAGCCCGGGCGATATCCAGACGACCGTAGTTGGCATCGTCATAGATACTCTGGCGCAGACTGACCGAGTAATTTTCGCGGTCGGAGTCCTGAGCATCCAGGTTGGTACTGGCGATGCGGGTTCTCGAATTGCCGATTTCGCGTCCAGCCCGTGCGCTGATCGACGGCAACAGCGCGGCCCGGGCCTGGGTCGGATTCTCTCCCGCTGCTGCCAGGCGGTATTCAGCCGCTCTGAGCTCGGCATCGTTGGCCTGGGCCAGTTCATACACACCCATCAAATCCACGGCCTGGGCGAGCGGTGCCAGAGCCAGGCAGATACCGGCAACAATCAGTTGTTTACGCATGATAATCCTTTCCAATCAGGTTGGATTCAACGGTGAGGGAAACCTGACCGTTGAATCAGAAATCAAATGTCGGCTCGTCTTCAGCGCCGATCAGACGCGGAAGGTCGGTCTCGAACAGACTTTCGGCACGCCAGCGATCCGCCCCTGCCCGGCTGACGTAAACCGCCTCCATGGCCGGGCTTTTTCCACGCACGACGAACAGGCCGCCATCAGGCTTCACCCATTGTTCGAACCGCTCCGGCACCGCCATCGATGAACCGGTAACGACGACCACGTCGAAATCGCCATCGGGACTGAAGTCACCCAGCGCATCGCCGGTCTCGACCGTGACGCTGTCAAAGCCGAGCCGCTTCAATCGCGAGCTGGCAGAGTCTGCCAGTTCGGCGTGAATATCAACTGTCACAACCTCTGCCCCCAGGCGCGCCAGGCAGGCGGCCACGAATCCGGACCCGGTGCCGATTTCGAGCACCCGCTGGCCAGGCTCGATGAGCAACGACTGCAGCATACGTCCCTCTTCCAGCGGCTTCATCATGACCTGGCCATGCCCGAGCGGAATACGCAGGTCGGCAAAAGCCAGCTTGCGATAGCGCGAGGGTACGAAGTCTTCGCGCGGCACGTCGCGCAGAACGTCAAGCACGCGATGATCCAGCACCTCCCAGGTGCGGATCTGCTGCTCGACCATATTGAAGCGAGCCTGTTCCAGGTTCAGAGACATGAGCTGATAATCCAACGAGTGATTGACACGGTGCCTATTGTAACCGGCCGCCCGGCTCAGCGACTGTGCCAGTGGTCATGCCGACATCAGGCAGGCAGACGGCGAATGCTGGCGCCCAGCTGGCTCAACTTTTCCTCGATATTTTCGTAACCGCGATCGATGTGGTAGACCCGATCGACAATCGTGTGGCCATCCGCAACCAGACCAGCCAGTACCAGGCAAGCCGAGGCGCGCAAGTCGGTGGCCATCAGCGGCGCCCCGGTCAAGCGCTCCACGCCGCGAACGATGACCGTGTTGCCCTCGACCCGGAGATTGGCGCCCAGTCGCTGTAGTTCCTGGACATGCATGAAACGGTTCTCGAAGACGTTTTCGCGCACCACGCCGGTCCCCTCGGCGATACAGTTCATCGCGGTGAACTGGGCCTGCATGTCGGTCGGGAAACCGGGATAGGGAGCGGTCGCAATATTGACCGCCTTCGGGCGGCGTCCGCGCATGTCCAGTTCAATCCAGTCAGGACCGGTATTGATATGTGCACCGGTTTCCTCGAGCTTGGCCAGGATGGCGTCCATGGTGCCTGGCGCGGCATTGATGGCCCGAACCCGGCCGCCGGTCATGGCCGCACCAACCAGATAGGTGCCGGCTTCGATCCGGTCCGGAACGACCCGGTAATCGAAGCCATCGAGCGATTCGCGTCCCTCGATGGTAATGGTATTGGACCCGTGGCCGGAAATCCCGGCGCCCATGCTGATCAGGCATTCAGCCAGGTCGACGACCTCGGGTTCCTGGGCGGCATTCTCGATAATGGTCGTTCCGCTGGCCAGGGTGGCCGCCATCATGATGTTCTCGGTACCGGTGACCGTGACCGTATCAAGCACGACCCGAGCGCCCTTGAGGCGATCGGCAGTGGCGTGAATGTAGCCTCCTTCCACGCTGATCGTAGCGCCCAGAGCGGTCAGGCCCTGCAAATGCAGATTGACCGGACGAGCTCCGATCGCGCAGCCACCGGGCAGCGATACCTGGGCCGAACCGGTTCGGGCCAGCAATGGACCCAGCACCAGAATGGAGGCGCGCATGGTCTTGACCAGGTCATACGGGGCAACCTGGTTCGGCAATTCCGCGGCATCGAGGCTGACCGCAAAGCCGTCACCCAGCGATATCTCGACACCCAGATGGCCAAGCAGCTCCATCGTTGTGGTGACATCTTTCAAATGCGGCACACCGGTCAGGCGACAAGGCTGCCCGGTCAGCAGCGACGCCATCAGAATCGGTAAAACCGCGTTCTTGGCTCCGGATATTTCGACGGTGCCATCCAGGGCGTTGCCGCCGGTTATCTGAATTCGGGCCATGGTCTCTGGGGTCTGTTGAATGTGAGTGGCAAGTGGTTAAGGTTCCTAAAGCACCGGCGACCGGGTATCAGTCATCGACTTCATCGGGGCTTTTCAGTTCCAGGCTCAGGGCATGAATTTCGCGGCCAAGCTCATCGCCGATGGCCGCGTGAACAAGACGATGGCGTTGAATCCGGCCCTTGCCGGAAAAATCCTGGCTGACAATCCGGGCCGTATAGTGAACCTGATCATCGCTGAGCACCGTAACGCGCGCTCCCGGCAATGCCTGTAGAATACGCTGTTGAATTATTTTCGGGTCCATTAGCTGCTCGTTGAAATCGGAAAAAAACCTGTATCGGAGATCTGTCTTTGCTCCGCTGGTGACAGTTTAATGCATCCGCTCCAACCGACTCCCATTCATCGACGCTGACACTGCCAGTGAACTCCACTCTTGCCTTTGCTCTGCTGGAAATCGCAGCCGGATTCGTTCTGCTGATCTGGGCGGCCGACCGGTTGATAACCGGTGCCTCGGCACTGGCCCGCAATCTAGGCATATCGCCCTTGATCGTCGGCTTGACCATCGTCGGATTCGGGACGTCCGCACCGGAAATGCTGGTCTCGGCGATGGCCTCGCTGCGCGGTGCCCCATCATTGGCCATCGGCAACGCCATTGGCTCCAATATTGCCAATATCGGCCTGATTCTGGGCATTACCGGCCTGATCTATCCGCTTCGGGTCGAAAGCATTACCCTGCGTCGCGAATTCCCGGTACTGGCGGTGATCATGCTGCTTACCCTGGGACTGATGTTCAACCTGCAGTTGAGTCGAATCGACGGCTTCATCCTGGCCGCATGCCTGATCCTGATGGTTATCGGCATGATTGTCCTGGGACTGAAAAGCGACAGCGATGACCCGATGACCGCCAGCCTTACCGAGGAAATCCCGGATTCCATGCCGACCCGCACCGCGCTGATATGGACGGTCCTCGGGCTGTTGCTGCTGCCGCTGAGCGCGCACATCCTGGTGGATGGTGCGGTCACTCTGGCAATGATTCTCGGGGTATCGGACGCGCTGATCGGACTCACCGTCATTGCCCTGGGAACCAGCCTGCCTGAACTGGCCGCCGCAGCGACCTGTGCGCTAAAGAAGGAGGATGATCTTGCCATCGGCAACATTCTGGGCTCGAACATGTTCAATCTGCTCGGGGTTCTCGGCATTGCCGCCCTGATCGCTCCGATGAGCATTGAGCCCAGCCTGCTGTACCGTGACGTCAGCGTGATGTTCGTGCTGACCATCTTCCTGTTCCTGAGTATCTGGCGTCGGCGCGGCCCAGGTCTGATTACCCGACCGATCGCCGCGGTGATGCTGCTGACCTTCCTGGTCTACCAGGGCTACATCATCCATCAGGGCCTGGCCTGACAGGCGACTGTTGAAAGGCAAATGTGGAAAGGTAAGTACAATGAGTCCCGTGACTATCAATCCTGAACGACTACTCAAGGCCGCGGCCGAGGTCCTGAACACCGAAGCAAAAGCCATCGCCGCGCTGGCCAACCGGCTTGATCACACCCTGGTCGATGCCTGCCAGCGCATCCTCGACTGCCGCGGTCACCTGATTGTGCTGGGCATTGGGAAATCGGGGCATATCGGCCACAAGATTGCCGCCACGCTGGCATCGACCGGGACGCCGGCATTTTTTGTTCACCCGGCCGAGGCCAGCCATGGTGACCTGGGGATGATTCGCGGCGACGACCTGATCCTGGCCATCTCAAACTCCGGCGAGACCGAAGAGCTGATCCGCCTGCTGCCGGTGATCAAGCGCCTGGGCGTCGATCTGATTGCAATGACCGGCAATCCGGCCTCGACCCTGGCCAGCCATGCCGATATCCACCTGGATACGTCGGTAGACCAGGAAGCCTGCCCGCTGGGCCTGGCACCGACCGCATCGACCTCGGCCCAGCTCGCGCTCGGCGATGCGTTAGCCATCGCCCTGCTCGATGCGCGCGGTTTTACCGCCGAGGACTTTGCCCGCTCGCACCCCGGCGGCAAGCTCGGGCGCAAGCTGTTGCTGCATATCAGTGACCTGATGCACTCAGGCGACGCACTGCCCTGCGTAGACCAGCAATCCACACTGGCTGCCGCCATTATCGAAATGACCCGCAGCCGGCTGGGCTTGTGTGCGCTGGTCGACGAACAACAGCGGCTGATCGGAGTGATCACCGATGGCGACATTCGCCGTCACGTCGAGGAAATCAGCGATCTTCGCTCGTTCCCGGCCGCCCGGATCATGACCGCATCGCCACAGACCATTCGACCCGACGAGCTGGCCGCGACCGCGGTCGACATCATGCAGAAGCGACGTATTCAGGGACTGCTGGTCACCGACCATGACGGCCGTCTGGTCGGTGCGCTGAACTTCCAGGATCTGCTTCAGGCCGGTGTCGTATGAATCGGACCTTCACTGCCGAGCTGTTGCAACGAGCCGCCGCGGTGCAGATCGCGGTATTCGACGTCGACGGCGTCATGACCGACGGTCGACTTCACTATGCCGAGGACGGTACCGAATACAAGAGTTTTCACAGCCGCGACGGATTGGGTCTGAAGGCTTTGATGGCCCATGACATCGAGGTTGCCGTGATTACCGCCCGCCAGTCCCGACTGGTCGGACGGCGAATGACAGAGCTGGGTATTTCGCAGGTACTCCAGGGTCGTGACAACAAGGCCGAGGCACTGGCCCAACTGCTGGCCGAACGCGGTTTGGAGCCCGAAAAAGCAGCCTACGCCGGCGATGACCTGGTCGACTGGCCGGCCATGCGTCAATGCCATCTGAAATGTGCACCGGCCGATGCCAGTCAGTGGATCCGTAACCATGCCGACTTTGTCTCCGAACATCCAGGTGGTCGCGGGGCAGCACGTGATATCTGCGAACTCATCCTGGCCGGTCACGGCAAGTTAGTGAGCTGGCAGGACAGCTTTCGATGAGACGCTCGCTGGTCATTGCGGCCAGCATCGTGCTGATCGTCGTGGTCAGTTTTCGCTGGTGGCTGCCGGGCGAGCATTCCAGCCGAACGGCCATCAATTTGCCAGATACCCGCTTTGACTACACCCTGACCGACTACCAGGCTCGTTTTCACGATGCCCAGGGTCAACCCGAATTGAGTGTCGCCGGACCGCGACTTGAACATGATGCCGCGACCCGAATCGTCAGCCTGATCGATCCCCGGTTCGCGATCCCGGCCACCGGGGGCCGTTGGCAGGGTCAGGCAAGCCGTGGGCGCTTTACCCGCGATCAGGAATTGCTGGAACTGATGGACAATGTCACCATCACCCGTGATCAGCCCGACGGTCGATTGACCATCGCCACCGAGGCTCTGCAGCACCTGCGGCCAGCGCGTACAATCAGCGCTGATGTTCCGGTGGCTTTGACGCGGCCGGGCACTGATCTGACTGCCGGTGGTCTGATGATTCACCTGGACAATGAAACGGTTGAGCTTTCCAATGATGTACAACTACAAGCCCGCCCTGCTGCTCGCGCTCGTCGCTCTGATCGCGCCGGTTCTCGCCGATGACCCGCCGGTGGTTCCGGTAGAAATTCTCTCGGAAAACGGATCACTGGACGTTGCAACCGGGGCCTATGTGCTGACCGGCAACGTCAGGATACGGCGCGGCACGCTGAATGTCCGGGCCGACGAGGCACACTCGTTCTCCAACGACCAGGGCGAAGTCGAACGTGTCGAGCTCTACGGCAATCCGACCAACTGGGACGATATTCTCGAGGATGGAAACAAGGTCAGTGGCTCATCGGACCAGATTCTCTACGATTTCACCCGCAATATGATCACGATGCAGGGCAATGCCCAGATCAAGAACGTGCAGGGCGAGTTCAGCGGATCCCAGCTGGTTTACGATCTCGACAGCCAGAACCTGGTCGGTGACGGCAACGTGCGCCTGCTGATCGAGCCGGCAACGGCGCAGCGCGCCACTGAGCAGATCGGGCGAGGCAACGACGATGATGAACAGCCCGATGCCCCACCACCCCCCGAGGACAACTGATCCTCATGCTGGTCGCTGAACAACTGATCAAACGCTATCGCGGCCGTGCGGTCGTTCACGATGTCTCATTGCAGGTTTCGCGCGGGGAGATCGTCGGCTTGCTGGGGCCCAACGGCGCCGGCAAGACGACCACGTTCTATATGGTGGTCGGCCTGGTTGCCGCCGACGGCGGCAGGATCCGTATTGGCGAAACGGACCTGACCCGGGCCAATATGCACCAGCGCGCGCGCAAGGGACTGGGCTACCTGCCGCAGGAAGCCTCGATCTTTCGCAAGCTGTCGGTGGCCGACAACATCATGGCCATTCTCGAGCTGCGCAAGGATCTTGATCGCGAGGGACGGCGCAACGAGCTCGGCCGGCTGATGGATGACTTCCACGTCTCGCACCTGGCCGACCAGCCCGGTGTCTCGCTGTCCGGTGGTGAGCGACGACGGGTCGAAATCGCCCGCGCCCTGGCCGGCAACCCGAACTTCATCCTGCTCGACGAACCGTTTGCCGGCGTGGATCCAATTTCGGTGGGAGAAATCCAGCGCATCGTCAAGCAGCTGACCGAACGCCATATCGGCATCCTGATCACCGACCACAACGTCCGCGAAACCTTAGGCATTTGCGATCGCGCCTACATCATCAGCGAAGGCCGGGTACTGACCCACGGCAAGCCGGAAGAGGTACTGGCCGACGAGAATGTGCGCAACGTTTACCTGGGGCAGGAGTTCAGGCTCTAAAAGAAGGCTCAAGGTACAAGGATCAAGGTACAAGGTAAAACATTAAAAACACTCCTTGATCCTTGATCCTTGATCCTTGATCCTGGATCCTTGATCCTTAATCTGACGTTATCTCCGCCACCAACACCTCAACCTGCTCCTTCGTCGTCGCAAACGAACAAACCAGCCTTGCCAGATCATTGTGGCCGGGCCAGATGTGGAATTCGAAGCCTTTTGATTTCAGGGCGGCCAGGCGGTCGGGGCTGGCGCGCATGAATACTTCGTTGGCTTCGACCGGCCACTCCAGGCTGGCGTGCGGGCTAAGCTCGATAGCGCCGGCCAGTTCCGCGGCGCGGGCATTGGCCTGGCCGGCGAGGTCCAGCCACAGGTTGTCGTCCAGCATGGCCAGGATCTGGGCCGAGACGTAGCGCATTTTGGACAGCAGGTGACCGCCGCGCTTGCGCCGGCGCTCCATCCCTTCCAGCCATTCGGGATGACCGAACACCACCAGCGCTTCGGCGGTCATCGCACCGTTCTTTGTCAGGCCGAAACTGAGCACATCGACGCCGGCTTGCCAGGTGACCTCGGCAGGGCTGCGGCCCAGAAACGCGACGGCATTGGCAAAGCGCGCGCCGTCCATATGCAATGGAAGACCGCGCTGATGGGCGACCTCGGCAATCGCCCGGACCTCATCAGGCTGATAAACCGTGCCGCACTCGGTCGCCTGGGTGATCGAGACCACGGACGGTTTGACGTTATGAACGCCATGCACCCCGGCCCCGTCGATGGCGGCGGCCAGTGAGTCGGGCTGAAGCTTGCCATTCGGACCGTCCAGGGCGATCAATTTGGCACCGTGGGTATAAAACTCCGGCGCTCCGCCCTCATCATTGTGAATATGCGCACCGCTATGGCACATCACCGCCCCCCAGGGTGGAATAATCTCGGCCAGCGCGACACAATTGGCCGCCGTTCCGGTAGAGATTGGCAACACTCGACAATCAGTCTCGAACACCTCGGACAACCGCTGATCCAACTGCTTGCTGTATCGATCATCGGAATAGGCCGTGGCATAGCCTTCATTCGCCGCCAGCAAAGCCTCCATCACCCGAGCATGCGCCGGTGCTTCGTTATCACTCTTGAAATTCATCCGATCCAACCCATCAACTAACATCCCGTATTGTAGTATCACCCGTAAGGTTCAAGGCGCAAGGCACAAGGCTCAAAACGGCAAAAACCAAGAAGTGCTTTTCGTTTTTACCTTGTACCTTGTGCCTTGAACCTTGAGCCTTCTTTTAGCTCCTTGATCCTTGAACCTTCATTTCTCCCCAATGCCCCTCCCTCACCTCCAATCCGACCTCCTGATGCAACGCGACCTTGTCTGGTTGCAACGGCGGCGTGCGCAGTTGAAGCGCTTTCGCGGGCCGGAGGACAAGCGGCAGAACTTGCACGACCAGTATCAGCGCCGCCTCGACCAGTCGCTGCTTCGACGTCAGCAGCGCTCCAACAATCTGCCGCGGGTGCATGAAGCACCGGACCTGCCGATCAGTGCCCGAGCTGACGACATCGTTGCCGCCATTCGTGACCACCAGGTGCTGATCGTGGCCGGCGAGACCGGCTCGGGCAAGTCGACCCGGCTGCCGCAGCTCTGCCTCGAGGCCGGGCGAGGGCAGCGCGGACTGATCGGCTGCACCCAGCCGCGCCGAATTGCCGCTCGCTCGGTCGCCCGACGCGTCGCCGAGGAAATGCAGACCGAACTGGGGCAGGCGGTCGGCTTTCAGGTCCGCTTCAATGAAAAACTGTCGGCCGACAGCTACATAAAGTTCATGACCGATGGCATTGCGCTGGCCGAAATTCATCATGATCGTCAGCTCGACCAGTACGACACCCTGATCATCGACGAGGCCCACGAGCGCAGCCTGAATATCGATTTCCTGCTCGGGTACCTGAAGCAACTGCTGCCGCGCCGGCCCGATCTGAAGATCATCATCACCTCGGCCACGATTGATACCGAGCGATTTTCGAAACATTTCGACAACGCACCGGTCATTGCCGTTGAAGGTCGTGGCTACCCGGTGGATATCCGCTACCAGACACCCGAAGACGGCGAAGATCTGCCTGCCCAGGTCGCCCGTGCCGTTTCGGCCGCCAGTCGCATTGACGCGCGCGGCGACATGCTGATTTTCCTGCCTGGCGAACGCGAAATTTTTCAGGTTGCACGAAAGCTGCGGCAACAGAATCTGCGTCATACCGAAATTCTGCCCTTGTATGCCCGGCTGCCGGCGGCCGGTCAGGACAAGATCTTCAAAACCGGAAGCCTGCGGCGCATCGTGCTGGCGACCAACGTCGCCGAAACCTCGCTGACCGTTCCCGGCATCCGTTTTGTTATCGACTCCGGACTGGCGCGCATTTCCCGCTATGCCGCCCACTCCAGGGTACTTCGACTACCGATCGAGCCGGTCTCCCAGGCAGCCTGCAACCAGCGCGCCGGGCGCTGCGGCCGGGTCGGGCCGGGCGTCTGCATCCGACTGTTCGATGAAACCGACTTCAGCAGTCGTCCTGACTATACCGAGCCGGAAATCCAGCGCGCCGGGCTGGTCGGGGTGGTGCTGGAAATGCTGGCGCTGGGCCTGGGCGAGCCAGGCGACTTTCCGTTCGTCGATCCGCCACCCGGAAAGCTGCTCGGCGAAGCCTGGCAGACCCTGATTGAACTCGAAGCGGTCGATACGGACCGAAAACTGCTGCCTCGCGGCCGCCAGCTGGCCCGGCTACCGGTCGATACGCGCCACGGTCGTATTCTTCTTGAAGCCGCGAATCGCCAGTGCCTGGCAGAAATCCTGGTCCTGGTGGCCGCCCTGGGAATTCCCGATGTCCGCGAGCGACCGTTGGAACAACAACAGGCGGCCGATCAGGCCCATCAGCAATTTGTCGTGCCGGGTTCGGATTTTCTGACCCTGCTCAGGCTGTGGCAATGGTGGCAGCAAACCCGCCAGGATCATTCCCGCAGCCAGGCCGATCGCCTGGCCCGGAAACAGTTCCTGAGCGTTGCCCGACTTTACGAATGGAGCCAGCTGCATGCCCAGCTGAGTCAGATCGCGCGCGACGAGGGCTGGCAAACCGGAAGGCTTGGTCAGGCCGAAGACGAGGCCATCCATCGCAGCCTGCTATCCGGGCTGCTGAGCCTGGTTGGCCAGCACCAGGAAAAAGGCGAGTACCACGGTGCCCGCGGCCACAAGTTCCGGATCTTTCCCGGCTCGGTCATGGGTAAACGCCAACCGGGCTGGCTGATGTGTGCTGAACTGGTTGAAACCGGACGCACCTACGCCCGAATGGTCGCATCGGTTCAGCCCGAGTGGCTGGAGCAACAGGGTGCCCATCTGGTCAAACGACGCGTGTTCGACCCCTACTGGGATCGCCGCTCCGGCCGGGTGATGGGCTTCGAACAGGTCAGCCTCCACGGTCTGGTGCTGGTGGAGAAACGGCGAACCCATTTTGGACCGCACGACCCGATCACCGCCCGAGCCCTGTTTATCCGCCATGCGCTGGTCCGCGGCGAGATCCACAGCAAGGCCGACTTTCTCAAGCGCAACCAGCAGCTCAGGGACCAACTGGCCGAGCATGAACACAAGCGCCGGCGGCGCGATGTGCTGGCCGCAGAGGCCGAACTGGAACACTTTTTCGATCAGTGCCTGCCGGCCAATATCTTTACCACCAAGGCCTTTTCGGCGTGGTACCAGCGCCTGGAACCGGACCAGCGTGACCAGTTGCTCTATGATCGGGCCACGCTGTTGCGCGATCAGGCCAGTCTGGCCGAAGGCGATGTCTTTCCCGATCATCTGACCATCGGAACCGAACGCTTCGCGCTGGAATATCAGTTCGATCCTGCCAGCGACCACGATGGCGTGACCCTGACCTGCCCGCTCCATTTGCTCAACCAGCTTGACGATGCTCGCCTGAGCTGGCTGGTTCCGGGCCTGGTCCGCGACAAGATTGCCGCCCTGATTACCAGCCTGCCCAAATCCCTGAGACGTGCCCTGATTCCCGTCGCCGAGTTCGCCCGGGCTGCCCATGAAGCCCTCAGTGACCAGGACAGCGATGACCGGGATGCCCTGCCGGACTGCCTCGCCCGTGAGCTGTCACGGATGTCCGGCCTGGCCATCACTGTCGCCGACTTCAAGCCCGAAATGCTCCCCGCCCACCTCGATTTCCTGATCAGGGTGCGCGGTGAAGATGGATCGATTCTCGGCCAGAGCCGGAACCTGACCGACCTGACCGATCGCTTTGCAGCTCGCGCCCGTGCCGAGTTCATGGCCCGCCAGTCGGATCGCTGGCAGCGTGATGGCCTGCTCCCCGCCGATCTGGATGATCTGCCAGAGACGATTACCACGCGTGGCGGACATCAGGCCTGGCCGGCCCTGGTCGATCAGGGACCACGGGCCGGAATTCGCCTTTTCGACACCCGCGCTGAAGCCCTGGAATCCCATCGCGAAGGGCTGGCTTGCCTTCTCCGCGTTTCGCTCAGCGATAAATTGAAATATCTCCATAAGAACAATGACTTGTCTCGTCAGGCGCAGATCGCCTGGACCCGGGTGCAGGATGTCGGCGAATTGACCGGGCAGTTACGCAACCTGACCTTGCGGGATTTTCTCGGGCCCGCCTGGCAGGTGCGCGACCGCGCCGGCTTTGACCAGCTTCTGGAAAAGATTCGCCAGCAGCTGCTCCATCGCTATCACAAGCTCGCTGCGATCCTGGACCGCACAATTCTGTTCTGGCACCAGATCGGACGCCAGTTGAACAGCCTGGAACAGGCGGTGCCGAACGCCGTTGCCGACATGCGCTCCCAGCTTGATGATTTGATGTACGCCGGGTTTCTCGGTGACATTGATGGCGAGCGCCTTGAGCAGTATCCGCGCTATCTTGAGGCCTTGACGCTGCGAATTGCCGCGCTCGAGCACGATCCGGGCCGGGATCATGACAGAATGGTTGCGATTCAACCCTGGTGGCATCACTATCTGAACCATCTTGCCGAGACCGGGACCTACGATTCGACCCTGGATGCCTATCGCTGGCTGGTTGAAGAGTACCGCGTCCAGATTTTCGCCCAGAAACTTGGAACCCGTCACAAGGTTTCTTCCGCGCGCCTGAATGAGGCCCTGAATCAGGTCAGGAGCGAAACGGCTAAAGCGGAACCAAAACCATAAAAAAATGTCGCAAATAGCTTGAATTAACGGAACTTTTATGGATTCCAATGGTTTTAGAACATAGGGACCCGTTAAACTAGCGGCCAATTCAACCCAACAGATAGTTTACCGACGTGGGATCGAACCAATTGACCAGATTTTTAAGTGCCTCCGCTCTGGCCTTGAGCCTGGGAACGGTCGGCTTTGCCAATACCAACATGCACGAATCGCTCGACGTTCCGTTGGAGCTGATGAGTGGCCCGTCAACGTCGCTTGATCTGCTGATCGACGAGACCAAGAGTTTCGACATCATTTCCCCGGGGGGGCTGAACTACGACTCGGGTTCGGGCACAGTGATTTTTGATATCAACGGTCCGTTGTTCTGTTTCGAGTTTGCCGACGATTTCCTCGACCCGGCTGTTCGATTGTCGGTCGCAGATGCCAACGGCGACATCATCATGGATTCGTTCCGCCTGAGCAGCCCCCTGCAGTATCGCCTCGGCACCAGCGAAATCGCGATGAGCACTCCGGCTTCGGCGGCGTGCTTCTTCGACGGCGGCGACGGGTTTGGTCTGGAGGGCGAGCTCCCAGCTCCGCCACCGGATGACGGCGACCAGATCTTTGGCAGCAAATTCGAGGGCCGCAGCGATCTGTTGATTGAATTTCTCGACGTGCCACAGTTCGTCCGCGTCAATGAATCCGTCAATTACAGCATTCGGATCAGCAACCAGGGAACGCGGGACGTGGCCAAACTAGGTTTCCAGGAGCTTTACCCCCGAAACCCGACTTTTTTCCCCGAGGGCCAGCTGCAGAGCGGTTTTTACCAGTGTATTGGCAGCAACGGGGGCCAGTGTGCCGATGCCGCTCCCGAACCGAATGATCCCTCCATCCGTGGACAGGACATCAATCTGCCGGTCGGAGGATCCGTTCGATTCAATATCAGTCGCGCCGTGTTCGCCGACTCCCAGATCGGGGGCACCATCGAACTGCTGGCGGGAGCCATTGCCGGTGACATGGGCGAAGTTCCGCCCGCGTTCGACGTCGAGACAGCAACCATGACAGTAATCGGCGAAGGACAGACGATCAGCGCCGTGATGATGAGCGATCCGTCCCCGATTGCCAACGGCGTCGACCAGGCCATCATCGAGGTCACCGCGCTGGACGACAACAAGAACCCGACCCCGGATGTCTTCGTCGAACTGGTCAATGACGATGGCCTGAGTATTTCGCCATCTTCCGGCACAACCGGGGCCGACGGGACATTCACGTTCTTCGCCAGCACCGTCGGTAATGCCCAGGCCGGCAGCTACACGCCCGAATTCGGTGCACCAGACCTGCAGACCAGTGGCGTCACCACCATCGCCAATGTGGAATTCGTCGCCGGCGCCCCCGATCAGATCAGTTCGGCCACCACAATTGATAATGCGGTCGCAAACGGAGCCGCACAGGGTGGTGTTCAGGTCGAAGTCCTTGATGCGTTCGACAACCCGGTCGAAAATGCCGAAGTCAGCGTGCAATCAGCAGACTCGCTGAGCTTTGCCGCAAGCACGGTCTTTACCAATGCCAGTGGCATTGCCCAGTTCGCGGCAACGTCGGTGGACAGTGGAACATTCAATCCGGTGTTTGCAGCACCAGGCGTAGCCGGCACGACCAGCTCACCTTTGACCTTTGTGCCGGGAGATCCGGCCAAACTGGCGTTCGTGGGACAACCCTCGAATACGGCGCAGGGTAGTGCCATAAACCCGGCCGTCGTGATTGAGGTACAGGATGCCAACAATAACCGTGTCTTGTCTGACAACGAAACCGAAATCACGGTGCGCTTGCGCCAGGGAACCACCACCATAGATACGCCGGTTTCCTTTGTAAGCGTCAGTAGTGGTCAGCTTTCGCTGGGAGACCTGACCATGATCCAGGATGGAAATGACTTCTACCTGCGCGCGTCAGGCAGCAACACTCAGTTCGGCATTTCATCCACTGACAGCGTGCTGTTTGATGTCTTTGTCCCCTGACCGGTAGGCCGATCTGACCTGTACTCCAAACAAGCGATGTTGTCTGATTGCCGACAGCTGAACGACTGATCGGGCCTTCCCGATCAGTCCCGGTCGCCAGCAGTGTCCTGGCAACCGTACAATGCACCCCCATGACCAATTCCAGTTCGCAAGAACATCTCGGCCTTTGGGTTGATCGCTACCTCGATGCCAGCCGTATCGATTCACCCATCGTGCGGCACGCGCTTGCCACCTTGACCGAGCAGGTCAACGAACCCGACACCCTGGCTCTGGTTCTCGACAGCCTCGATGCGCTCCAGCAACTCTCACCCGATGCCGAAACCGTCGCCGCCACCCTGCTGCTGCCGCTGGCAAATAACGCCCAATCCCTGCCCGACAGCGATGACCTGGCCACGGTCAAACCGCTGCTGCAACAGCTTGCCACGCTGATTCACTTCGGCCGCACCTATCTGCCCGATGACAGCGCCCACGCTGAAGGCCTGCGCCGCCTGCTGCTGGCGCTGGTCGCCGATATGCGCGTGGTCCTGATTGCCCTGGCCTGGCAGCTCGCCAATCTGCGCCAGTCTCGCTCGAAACCCTCGGACCGGCGCCAGGCACTGGCGCACGAGACCCGCCTGATTCACGCCCCACTGGCCAATCGCCTGGGAATCTGGCAGCTCAAATGGGAGCTCGAAGATCTCGCTTTCAGCTATCTCGAGCCAGACACCTACCTTCGCATCGCACGCCTGGTGGCCGAGCGCCGCAGCGACCGGGAGGCCTTCATTGCCTCTTTCATGGAGCGATTGCGCGAGATTGTCAGCAGCCAGGACATCAAGGCCGAGATCAGCGGACGACCCAAACATATCTATTCGATCTGGCGCAAGATGCAGCGCAAGGGTCTGGATTTCCACGAACTCTACGATGTCCGCGCGGTTCGCGTCCTGGTCGACAGCGTTGCCGAATGCTACGCCGTGCTCGGTCTGGTCCATACTCACTGGCAGCCGGTACCCGGCGAGTTCGATGACTACATCACCAACCCCAAATCCAACCTGTATCAATCACTGCATACGGCCGTGAGCAGCGACAGTGGCCGGGTGGTGGAAGTCCAGATCAGAACCCATGACATGCACCGCCATGCCGAATTGGGTGTGGCCGCCCACTGGCGCTACAAGGAAGGTGGCCCCCGCGACGCCAAACTGGAAAAACGAATCGGGGTCATGCGTCGCCTGCTGGAGGGCATGGAGGATGTCGATGATGACGCCAGCCTGCTGGAGAGCTTTCAGAACGCTACCAGCGAGGACCGGGTCTACGTGCTCACACCACAGGGCGAGGTCAAGGATCTGGCCGCCGGGGCCACGCCGCTGGATTTCGCCTACCTGGTCCACACCGAAGTCGGGCATCGCTGCCGGGGCGCGCGGATCAACGGACGCATTGTTCCGTTGACCACGACCCTGAGCAACGGAGACCGGGTGGAAATCCTGACCGCCAAGGAACCGCGTCCGTCACGCGACTGGCTCAGCCCGCGCCTGGGCTATATCCGCACTGCCCGCGCACGGGCCAAGGTCAGGCACTGGTTCAAGCAGGCGAATTATGAAGACAACCTGGCGGCCGGTCGCCACGCCGTCGAAAGCGAGTTTCGCCGCCTGGATCTGTCGCTGACCGATCTCGACTCGGTGCTGGCCACCTTCAACTTTCACCGGGTCGACGATCTGCTGGTCGCCGTCGGCAGCGGCGACCTGACGGCAGGACAGATCGCCGGGGCGATCGAACGCCAGCATGCCGCCCAACGACCACCTCCCGACCAGTTGACGGTCCATCAGAACCGCCCGAGCCGAGGAGACAGCGATGATATTCGCATCGAAGGTATCGGCAAACTGCTCTACCAGATGGCGCGCTGCTGTCAGCCGGTACCCGGCGATCCGATTGGCGGCTATATCACCCGCGGGCGAGGAATCAGCATTCACCGGCAGGACTGCCGCCAGTTTCTCAACCTGTCCTCGCAGCACCCCGAGCGGATACTTGACGTCAACTGGGCCGACCGCGCGCGCGGCAACTACCCGGCACAGATCGTTCTCGAAGCCTGGGATCGGCGCGACCTGATTCGTGACCTCGGAACCTTGCTGGCCCATGAAAACGTCAACGTCAGCGCGATGAACGCCGCCCACGATGACAAGTCGCAACAGGTTCGTATCGAATTGACCGTGCAGGTCGATGACTTCGACCAGCTGGCCGTGTTGCTGGGGAAAATGCAATCCATCCCCAACGTCACCAGCGCGCGCCGCCTGCGCAGTCGATAAGATAGGCCAATGACCAGGCCCGTCGTCAGCATCGTTATCCCCAACTGGAACGGTGCCCATCATCTGCCTGAATGCCTGGACTCCCTCGCTGGTCAAACCTGGCACGATGCCGAGGTCATTGTCGTGGACAACGGTTCCAGTGACTCCTCGCTTGCCTTGCTTGAATCAGATTACGACCACGTTCAGGTCATTGCACTGGAATCGAACTGCGGCTTTTCATCCGCGGTCAATGCGGGCATTCGACAGAGCCAGGCGGACCTGATCGTGCTGCTCAACAACGATACCCGGGCCGACCCGGACTGGCTGGAACGCATGGTCATCGGCATGGAGCGTTTTCCTCAAGCCAGCTTTGCCGCCTGCAAGATGCTGCACTACGATCCGCCGCACCGAATCGATTCTGCTGGCGACCGCTACTCCATCCTGGCAGGTACCGGCGCCAATCGGGGTCTGGGCGAGCCGGCTGAGAGCTGTTCAGAAAATGCCTGGGTATTCGGAGCCTGTGCCGGGGCCGCCATCTATCGCCGCAGTCTTTTCGAGGACATTGGCCTGTTCGACGAGGATTTCTTTCTGGTTTTCGAAGATGTGGACCTCGATCTGCGTGCCCAGGTTGCCGGCCACCGTTGCCTCTACATTGCCGACGCCGTGGTTTATCACAAGCGCGGGGCATCAACCGACAATGCCGATATGGAAGTCATTTCCCGCTCCTGGCGAAACACGATCTGGATCGCCGGCAAGAACCTGCCGCCCTTGCTGCTGATGGTCTGGACAATGTCGTTTTCAGTCCGGACGATTCGCCAGCTGCTGATGTCCTTGCTGTCTCGTGACCGCCGCCAGGACCTTGTGACCTGGTATCTTCCGGCCTTTCGCAGTGCACTGGCCCTGTTGTCAGTCAAGCGCCGTCAGACCCGTCACCTGCGCCGGAAAAACTCGCTTCGGCTGCTACCGATACTGCTTCATCCATCACGTCCGGTCACTGCAACACCATCCCGTGAACGTGTCAGCGAGTCGACCCGGTGAGTGCCGACTCGAACACTGGAGCCGTGGTGGTCAGCTATCACCCGGACCCTGATTGCCTGAACGCACTGCTGCGAAGTCTCGACGGCCAGGTCTCACCCATCCTGATCGTGGACAATACCGAACCGTCGGCCACGCTTGACCCCGCTTTGACCGACCGACCCGATGTGCAGATTATCCATCCGGGCCGGAATATCGGCGTTGCTGCGGCGATCAATCGGGGCATCGGGATCCTGATCGAAGCCGGTTGTCGCCACGCGCTGCTGCTGGACCAGGACAGCCAGGCAGAACCCGGAATGGTTCGATCCCTGGTCACCGAACTCGAACGCCTGGAAGCCGGCGGCCATCGAACAGCCGCGATCGGCCCGCGGATCCGGGATCAGGATACAGGCGCGATCGCTCCGTTCATTCGGTTTGCCCTGCCCTTCAATAAACGCCTTGCAAACGGACAAGGCTCGGTCAAGTGCGATTTCCTGATCACCTCAGGCTGCCTGGTCAACCTGGCACATTGGGCGGCGATCGGCCCCATGCGCGAATCCTGGTTTATCGACAACATCGATCTGGAGTGGTGTTTTCGAGCCCGCCGCCGGGGCTTTGAGATACGTGGCTGCCTGGACAGCGCGCTGGATCACCGAATCGGAGAGCATCGGCGACTGGCCGGACTGATTCCCTTTCGCCACCACGCACCCTCCAGGCTCTACACAATGATGCGAAACCGGATGTTTCTGTATCGTTCGAATGCGCCATGTGCCTGGATCATCCAGGATTCTCTGCGAGCGGTCGGAAAACTGGCGTTGTTCAGTCTGATCCAGCCACGCTGGCAGAATCTGACCCAGATGCTTCGCGGCCTGCGCGACGGATGGCGCACCCGGCCGGTTCCCTAAGTGTGCAATCTCAGTACGTTGTCCACACCAAAGATGAAAACGTTGCAGCCTGTGTAGTTGAGATGTAGCGGGCATCGAGCATCGGGTACTGCCGGGCGGTTCGGTCTGGCCGAGACGATCGGCTTTTGATGAGTCGGCAAGTTTTATGGAGCCGGGTGCCAACGAATGAATAGCAGCGAAATTGGCCCCATTTCAAGGCTTCCTGAGAATCTCGTGGAGTCTGAAATATGCTGTTGGCTTTGAAGCTGCTTCCGCGTCCCGGCCAGCCCGCCCCTCCCGACAGCACCCAATGCAATAGATTGAGAGTTTTGTAAAGGCAAAGCCCAGCCCTTTGCAACCATCTGACAACGGGGAGTGGTGTTGTCTGATGGCGGGCCGAGGGTCACGGCGGCGGACAGAAAAGCCTCAGCCTATTTCCTCAACCAAGCTTCTAAGAAGAGACCTTCGCAGCCTCAGCATTCCGCTAAGAATTGCGGGCACACAAGCTCCACAGAGGCCGAATCAATCAACTTTGCCGTTTTGACCCTCGGCCCGCCAGCAGACGGCACCAGTCGCCGCTGGCCACCAAATATCCAGCTGCCAGTGTGGACAAGTGAGAGATCACAGTTAGGATTCTTGGAAAAGCGATAAGCATTCACTGCGAGCCCTGCCTTGCAGCCAAGCGCTTTCTGACTCGCTGAATGGTAGAGGATCAACGACGGGGTAAACGAGTGCGAATTTCGGCGTCGATATCGGCCAGCACACTGCGGGCTGCGGCACGCGAAAAATGTTGCTCGACATTGGCAAGCCCACCACGGGAGAGCTGTATCCAGAGCTCTTCGTTCTGATACAGACGAACAACCTCTGCGGCAAAGGCTTCGGCTGTATCGGCCACCAGTACGTCCTGCCCGTGCTCCAGAAACATGCCCTCGGCCGCGCAGGTGGTGGCGACAACCGGCAGCCCGTGACTCATGGCCTGGTTGACCTTGCCCTTGACGCCGGCCCCATAGCGAAGAGGAGCGACAGAGACCCGGCTGCCGTCCAGCCAGGGTTGAAGATCGGCAACAAACCCGTGAATCTGAACGCCGGGACCTTGCAGATCCCGAACTTCGTCGGGCATGCGGCTGCCGATCAGGTGAAGCACAACATCGGGCAGACGTTCCCGGATTCGGGGATATATCTCGTTGACCAGCCAGATCGCGGCATCGACATTGGGCTGATGCTGAAACCCGCCGACAAAAAGCAACCCTTCACGTTCTTTCCAGGGTTTGCCGGAACCACTGACCGAGTGAATATTCGACAGGATGCGAACATCGGCCTTCGGCACCAGATCGGCCAACAGCTTTTGCTCGACCGGACTGACCACCAGGCTGATATCGGCCTGCCCGATCATGGCCAGCTCCTGGTCGCGCGTTGCCTGGGCCTGCTCGGCCTGCAAGACATCACCGGTCAACTCGGCCTCGCGCTGCTCGCGAAGAAAATGCAGGTCCACGGTGTCGAGTACCAGTTGCGCCTGCCGGGCATCGTAGCGCAGCATGCGCAGGATCGGGGCCAGCACGTAGTGCCGGCTGACCACCACCATGTCCAGCGATTTGCCATGTTCCTGCAGCCAGGGTTCAAGATCGGCAACCATCGGAGCATGCAGGACTTCGATACCGGACTGCTGCAAGGCTTCAGTATAGCCTTCGACATACTGTCGGTTTTCCGGCATGAAGCTGACCTGATAACCGCACTCGATCAACAACTCCATCATGGCTGTGATCCGGACTGAACCGGAATCGTGATCCGGCTGCGGCGTGACCGCGTCGATGACCAACACCCGGCGTGGAAGTCGGCGAAAGCGCCAGTGACGCACCGGGTCGGCACGCGCGGCGTCCGGAATCGACGGGGGGTGATCAGCGAGCACCGCCTGCCACCTGGCCAGAAACTGCTCACGGTTCACGGCCTGATACCGCTTGGTCCCCGATGACTCATCCGTGCCTGAAGTCGCACCCTCATGGTGAACAATCATGCATGCCGGCTGATAGATCACCTTCTTGCCGGCCGCACGAATCTGGAAGCACAGGTCGGTATCCTCGTAATAAGCTGGACGATAACGCTGATCGAAGCCGCCAAGTTGATGGAAATCATCGCGCCGGATGGCCAGGCAGGCGCCGGAGACATAATCGGCCTCACTGAGGAACTGGTACTGCGGCAAGGTCGGATCGTCACCGCGCCCGTAGTTCCAGCCGCTACCGTCGTTGAAAATGATGCCGCCGGCTTCCTGAAGACGTCCGTCCGGATAGACCAGTCGCGCTCCGACAATGCCGGTCTCCGGATCACGCTCGAACGGTGCGATCAGCGCTTCCAGCCAGCCCGGAGTCACCGTGGTGTCGTTGTTCAGAAAGACCAGGTACTCGCCAGACGCGGCCGCCGCTCCGCGATTGCAGGAGTCGATGAAACCGGCATTCTCGGTGTTGCGTAGCACGCGTATCCCCTGGCACTCGGCCAGATAGTCGGGAGTGATGTCACTGGAGCAGTCATCGACCACGATGACCTCGAAACCCCGCTCGCCGCGGTGGTCGAGCAGACTGTTCAGGCAGGCGGACGTCAGCTCGACCTTGTTGTAGACCGGGATGATGATGCTGACCTGGACCAATTCAGGTGCGACCAGCTGCACCGGCTCGGGAGGACCGGTTGGTTCTTTCATCTCTTCGGGCGGCAATTCAGGCACCGGCACCCGAGGCGGCGCAGGAGGCGGCTTGTAGAGGCTCCGCACCGTGCTCGCCAGACCATACAGGCGCAGGCTGCGAACCAGTCTGGCAGTCAGACGCGGCCAGGTCAGCGGATTCCAGACACGTACTGCCCGGCCCGCTCGACCCAGCCGGGCAAGTACCCGCAACGGACGGGTCAGGCGCCAGGAAAGACTGCTGGTGATCAACGCAAGATGGTGGTCACGATCAGCCAGTCGCTCCCGTTCGATCTCGCGCTCGATCTCCCTTTCCCGGGTAAGTACCTGGATCGCATGGTCGAGCTCGTCAATGCGACTCGCCCGTTGATCCAGCTCTTCGACCTGCCTGGCAACGCGCTTGCGTGTTGCAGCCAACTCCTGATCCAGCGAGCGCGCCCAGGCGGTTCGCTCTTCGGCAAGCCGCTGCGCACGTTCGGCCCAGTCGGCACGGCGATCGAGCTCGGCACGCTGGTCATCGATCTGCCCGGCCAGGGTGTCGACCCGGATCGCCAGTTCTGTTGCCTCGTTCTGCCTCGTCCCCAGCTGAGCGCTGAGCGTGGCGTCCAGATCGGGGCGGCGAATCTGCGCAGGCGTCTCGGAAAGCAGGCGGCGGTACCTGGCGGCGACCGTGGCAACATCGTTTTCAGACGGTGCGTTGGCCGCCATCGCCCTAAGCCCCTCCGGATCAGCCTGCCAGCGTTTCAGAGCAGCTACCAACGCGCCCGGCTCCGGATCAAACAGCACACCATCCCGGCCATCGTTGATTCGTTCGACAAAACTGCCCAGGCGGGTGGCCAGCGGCGTCAGGCCAAGGTAGCGCACCTCGCTCAGGACGTAATTCCAGGTTTCCGGCACGGTCGACAGGAACAGCGCTCCGTCAGGGCCAATCTGTCTCAGCAGGTCCGGTAGTTCATCAGCCTGGTAATCGATCACGATATCGATACCTGGACGACCGAAAAAACGCTCAGCCTCGCGCCCGGCGCCAACCAGGGTCAGGTGAGCAAATTCACTCAAGTCTTCCAGTGCCTGATCGAGCAGGTTCAGACCCTTGCCGCTGGACAGGCGACCCACGATGACCAGCGACAACCGGCCGTCGGCACGCGGCCGCGATCTGACATGCCGGGTCCAATCGGACGGTGCGTGGAAACCATGACCGATAACGCCGATCTCTCCCAGCGGCTGGGCAAACACGCGCTGCCAGCGTTCCGCCACGTGGCGTGTCGGTGCCACCAGGCTGACCGAGGCTGAGTTCACGACTTGCGCCCAAGCCCGGCCGAGACGGTGCCAATGCTCCGGATGATCGTTCACGAACATCAACTCACTGCGATGCTCAACCAGCGTCGGACCCAGGTCCAGCGATCCGCTGTCATCAAGACTTTGCAGCGGATCAACGTGCAACAAGGGTGATAGCGGGTAGAAATCGTGCAGTACCTGAAGTGTCGGCAGCCCGGTCTGCAAGCAGTCCAGGCTGTGTCCGATCAACGACGAAACGATGATCCGGCCAACCGCATATCGTCCGACCACTTCATTCAGGATCCGGGCGTACTCCGCGTGCCGTTCGACAGAATCGGCAATCGGCGGCGTCAGCACCCACTCACGCAGCAAGCCTTGCCCGGGTGAGCGCGCATAGAGTTTGAGCCACTGCCCATGTTCCTTGCCATCCTGGAGACCGGCTGCGGCGAGCACCAGGTGGTGGCCTTTCGGGTCATGCTCGCACTGATCGCTGATCCAGCGCGCAATCCCGCCCCCCCAGGCATGGGCAATATGCAGCGTCACCGGCAATCCATCGAGCCCGAACGGCGGCAGGCGTTCAATCTGTTCGGCCGAAAGCCGGGTCAGGCGCTGGCGCAAGGAACCGAAAGCCGCTGCGGCCAGGGGAGTCAGTGACTGGCCGGAGTCAAGTGGCCTGGTTGGATCATGAATAAAGATATCGTCGATCAGGGCGCAACTCTGACGGATATCCGAAATCGCCCGCGATCGATCAGAACCGGATGGACGCAGGTAGACCACCGCGCCTTCCGGCAATCTGCAACCCAGCCATCCGCCACTTCCGGCATTGGCGATCAAGCTGTCAATGTCAGCGGCCGACCCCAGGTCTTTCATCCCGACCAGCGGATTGAGTGCGGGATGATAATTGCCCGGCAACACGGCCAGGCGCGGGGCACCAGAACTGGTGGCCAGGCTGGCCAGGCGTTCGGTCAATCGCTGCGGCAGCTCGAGGCCGCTGTAGATCACCAGTACCCCGGAATGATGGCCGGCCTGTTCCAGCGCAGCCAGCATCGAGACGATATCCCTGGAGGCGGTGGGTAGCGGCACAAGTTCATGCTGATCGGCAAGGCCCGGACGAGTCAACCAGCTGGCACCGGCTAACTCGATTTTGACTCGATCAAGCCATTGGCTATCCAGTCGCCCGTTACGATCGGGCAGGCAAACGACCGCTGGACCCGTCGCACGGCTACTCGAGCGTGCTTGAGAAGAAATTTCTGATTCAGAGGACATCGGTCAGCGGACTGGCATGATGAGCGGCATTATACTAGCGAACGTGCTTACCCGCCTTGCCGTTCATCTGACTCTGTTTGTTCTCGGCCTTTGCCTGGGCCTGGGCGGGCCGTGGGTGTGGTGGCTGGATCGCGAGGCCGGCAAGCGCTTTTCCGATCGTCAATGGACCCAGTCCAGCCGGGTTTACGCCCGGCCCCTTGAGCTCTATACGGGACGGGCCTTGAGCGCCACCGACCTGGTCATCGAGCTCAATCGGGCCGGACTCCAGCAGGGCGATCCGTCTTCGGTCGGGCGCTTTCAGCAGAACGGGTCCCGATTCGACATTCATGCGCCCGGCTTCCACTTTCCCGATGAGCGGCAGGAGGCCCGGCGTTTCCGGGTTGAACTGGCCGCCGATGCCGTTGGCGCCCTGAGCCAGACCAATGGTGAAGCGCTCAGCCTGGTCCGACTGCCACCGGCCGAGTTGGGCAATCTGATGCCGCTGGACAACAACGACCGGACCCTGGTTGCACTGGCCGACTTCCCGCCTCTGCTGGTCACCGGCATTCAGGCGGTCGAAGACCGCCAGTTTCGCCATCACCACGGGATTGATCCAAAAGCGCTGTTGCGCGCGACCTGGGCCAACCTCCGTCAACGTCAAGTCGTTCAGGGTGGCTCGACCATTACCCAGCAACTGGTCAAGAACCTGTTTCTTACCCCGGATCGCAGCCTGGTCCGGAAATTCAATGAAGCGGTGATGGCGCTGAGCCTGGAGCGCCGCTTCAGCAAGGCCGAAATCCTTGAAGCCTACCTGAACGAGGTTTACCTGGGCCAGGATGGCAGCCAGGCAATCCACGGGTTCGGCCGGGCCAGCGAATACTATTTCGGTCTGCCAGTGCAGGCACTTGCGCCGGAACAGATCGCGCTGCTGATCGGTATGGTTCGCGGCGCATCCTGGTATCACCCGGTCCGCAACCCCGAGCGTTCCAGGGAACGACGCGACCGCGTGCTGTCGATATTCCAGCAAACCGGCCTGATCGATGACACGGTCTACGCGGATGCGGTGGCCCGAACACTGGATGTGCGCACCTCTTCCCAGCGTCGTTCTCGACCGCATGCCGCTTTTCTCGAACTGGTCGCCCGCCAACTGCGCCGCGATTATCGCGACCAGGACCTGCGTGGCACCGGTTTGAGAATTTTCACAACCCTCGCCCCGTCGGCCCAGGAACAGGCCGAACGTGCGCTGAGCGAGGGGTTGGTGCGGGTCGAGCGAGTCCCTGACAGTCTTCAGGGAGCGGCCGTTCTGGTCGAGCCGGGCACCGGCGAAATCCGTGCCCTGGTCGGCGACCGTCAGCCCGGACGCCGAGGATTCAACCGGGCGCTGGATGCCCGTCGTTCGGTCGGCTCGGTGATCAAGCCCTTTGTTTACCTGCTGGCGCTGGCCCAGCCCGAACGTTTTACATTGATGACCCCGCTGGACGATCGGCCGATCAGCGTCCCCATCCAGGGCGGTGATGCCTGGCAACCGAACAACTACGATGACACCAGCCACGGCGAAGTGCCGCTGATGGACGCGCTGGCGAACTCGTACAACCAGGCGACCGTATCGCTGGGACTGGAGCTGGGTATTCCGGCACTGTTCCGACTGTTGGGCCAGCTGGGAGTGGAGCCCGGCAGTGACCAGCACCCTTCGGCATTTCTCGGTGCCCTGAGTCTGACTCCCATGCAGGTCGCCCAGCTCTATCAGCCGCTGGCTGCCGAAGGCTACAGCACGCCGCTGCGTGCCATCAATCAGGTCGTCGATGCCCGCGGTCGCGAAATCGGACGCTACCCCATTCGGCTGCGGCCAATCCGCGAAGACGATGCGCTGGCCCTGCTGGATTTCGCCCTGCGCCACGCGGTAACCGACGGCACGGCGCGCAGCCTGGGAGCGCTGCTGACCCGCGACCCCGGCATCCGCGGCAAGACCGGCACGACCAACGATCGGCGTGACGCCTGGTTCGTCGGCTATACTCGCGACTGGCTCGGCGTGATCTGGACCGGACGCGATGACTATGCGCCCGCTGCTGTGACCGGTGCCGGGAGCGCCTTGCCGATCTGGGCCGAACTGTTCAATCGCTTGCCATTGGAGCAGTCCAGTCGCAACTGGCCAGACTCGCTGGAATGGTTCTGGATCGACTGGCCGAACGCGATGCTGGCCAATGAAGAGTGCGCGGCCGCTCTCGCGATGCCGTTTGTGGCCGGCAGCCAGCCCACCGAACTGTCACCGTGCATGAACCTGGCACCAACTTCACGCCAACGCCGCGGTCGAAGGCGTTAAGCTCAAGGTATCGTCAACAACATCATGAATGCATATTCCATGTCCCAAGTCCGCCCTGCCCTCGTGCTACTGGCCGTCACTATCATGGCGTTGCTGATCAGCGCCTGCGCCACCCAGGCCCCAGCGCCAACCGAAGATCGCAGCGTTGCCGAACAGGTCCGCGCGCCGGCCGGCGAGCAACCGGCCGGGCTCCAGGTCTATCCGCTGCGCAATCCGGCCGTTACGGAATTGACCGAAGCAGCGCTGGCCGCCGAGCAGGCCGGCGACCTCGACCAGGCCGCGATGCTGCTGGAGCGTGCACTGAGAATCGAATCCCGCGATCCGGAACTGCTCCAGCATATGGCAGAGATCCGCCTGGAGCGCGGCGAGTGGGAGCAGGCAGATTCCTTTGCCGGGCGTTCCTTCGATGTCGGTCCGCGAGTCGGCGAGCTGTGCCAGCGCAACTGGCGCACCATGGCCCTGGCACGCGAGCGCCTGAATCGATTCGATGACGCCCATCAAGCACGCGAACGTCTGCTGGCCTGCCAGGTCGAACCACCCGCGCGCTTCTGATGAGCGCCAGCCTGGCCCAGCACTTCGGGGCCGAGGGTCCGCTGGCAGAGTTGCTGAGCGGCTTTCGTCCCCGGCCCGGCCAGCTGGAGTTGGCCGAGACCATCCACTATTGCCTGGAAGCTGGCCAGGACCTGGTTGCCGAAGCCGCCACCGGCACCGGCAAGACCCTGGCCTACCTGCTGCCCGTTCTCGAACGGGCGCAGCGCACCATTATCTCCACCGGCACCCTGAACCTGCAGGAACAGCTTTATCGGCGTGACCTGCCGCTGGCCCTGAAAGTGACCGGCCGCGAGTGCAAGACCGCTCTGCTCAAAGGTCGGGCCAATTACCTGTGCCCGCAGCGTCTGGAAATGCATCTGGGCGACGACGGACTGCTCGGATCCGAGGTCGCCGAAGAGTTGCAGTTGATCAAACGCTGGGCCGATCATACTCGCACCGGTGAAATCAGCGAGGTCGACCCGATCAGCGAAAAATCACCGGTCTGGCCGCTGGTCACCTCCACCCAGGACAACTGTCTCGGTGCCGATTGCCCGAAGCTCAAGGACTGCCCACTGGCCCATGCGCGCCGCCAGGCCCAGGAGGCCGACGTTGTCGTCGTCAATCATCACCTGCTGTTTGCCGACCTGGCGCTCAAACACACCGGTTTCGGCGAAGTACTTCCCGGCGCATCGGCAGTCATCATCGACGAAGCCCACCAGGTACCGGAAACCGCGATGCGCTTCTTTTCCCGCGGCGTCAGTGCCTGGCAGGTCCGCGAACTGGCCCGCGACAGCCTGGCCGCCTGCGGTGAAGCACCCGGCAGTCTGAAACTCCTGCAGGAACCGATCGGCCAGCTGCGCGGTGCACTTGACCAGGCCATTTCCGCCTGCGCCGATCTGCCGCCGCGCGGAGAGTTCGCCCGTCTGAATCATCAGCTCGGGGCTTTTTCCGATCTGGCGGCTGCCCTGCACCAGATGCGCCAGGCGCTGGAGCCGCTGGCCGACCAGAGCCGCGAACTAGGCAACTGCGCCGACCGCTCGAATCTGCTGCACGACGGCTTGAGCGCCTTTTTGACCGGACAGGACGGGCATGTACGCTGGTTTGCCTGTCGCAGAGGCCGCTTTGCGCTGAACCTGACACCGCTGGATGTCGCCACTCCGCTGAAACAATTGCGCGAAACTCACCCGGCAACCTGGATCATGACTTCGGCCACGCTGGCCGTGGGGCAGCGCTTCGATCACTTCACTCGACGGCTGGGGCTGGACGAGGCGCGCACCCTGGTGATCGACAGCCCCTTCGACTATCCGGGCCAGACCCGCCTGTGGATCCCGGATGGTCTTCCCGAGCCGCGTGATTTCAATTACACCGATGCCTTGCTGGAGCAGGTCCTGCCGGTACTTCGAGCCAACGGCGGACGGGCGTTCCTGCTGTTCACCTCGCATCGCTCGCTGAATCTGGCAGCCGAATGGCTGCGTTCCAGAACCGATTTCCACCTCCTGGTCCAGGAAGAAGCGCCGCGCCAGGTCCTGCTGAAGCGCTTCCGGGAAACCCCTCGCAGTGTTTTACTGGGCGCGGCCAGTTTCTGGGAAGGCGTCGATGTGCCAGGCAACGACCTGACCCTGGTGGTGATCGACAAACTGCCCTTCGCCGCCCCGGACGACCCGGTGCTGGAAGCAACCCTCAAGGCTGCGCGAGAAGCCGGTGAAAACCCCTTCGCCAGCGTGCAACTGCCGCAAGCCGTCCTCGCCCTGAAACAGGGTGCCGGCCGCCTTATCCGCCAGGCCGAAGACTTCGGCGTCCTGATCCTCGGCGACCCACGCCTGAAATCCCGCGCCTACGGCAAACTGTTCCTCAAAAGCCTCCCGCCCATGACCCGCGTAGAAACCGGCCCCGAAGCCGCCCGCTTCCTCCGCGACCGCCTCGCAGCTCAGGAATAGGAAGCCTACCGCAACGTTTCAGAGTCCAAAACCCTGGAACCACCGAAAACACCGAACACACCGAAACTGAAAAATCTTTTTTTCGGTGCATTCGGTGTCTTCGGTGGTTAACAGCCATTTTGGGTAGACTGGCAGAATGATCAGATTGGCAATTGAAAGTTCGACCGAGTGTTGTTCGGTGGCCCTGGATGTTGACGGCGAGGTGCGTGAGCGGCTGGCTATCGAGCCGCGTGCGCATGCCCAGCGGATATTGCCCTGGGCACGCGAGCTGCTGGACGAAGCCGGGATCGGGTTTGCCGATCTGGATGGCCTGGTGGTCAGCCGTGGACCCGGCGGCTTTACCAGCCTGCGCATCGGACTGGGAATCGCCCAGGGTCTGGCGCTGGCACATGATATTCCGGTACACCCGGTCTCCAGCCTAGACACACTGGCCCAGACCGCTGACCCCGAAAGCCGCTCCACTCATCTGCTTGCGCTGCTGGACGCCCGCATGGGCGAGGCCTATGCCGCCTGGTTTACCGTCCAGAACGACCAGCGCGCTCGAATCGGTGATGAGCTGCTCGTTCCCCCCGACCAACTTCAATGTCCGTCGCCAGGTCCCTGGCAAGCGGTAGGACCCGGCGCTGCCAGTTTCCATGAAATTCTCAAGGCAACACTGGGATCATCCGTGGTGCTGCCGACCAGCGACGCACCCGCAGTCTGGCCCGCCGCCCGCGCCCTGCTGTCACTGGCCGACACCACCCCGCCCGTTCCCGGCCATCAAGTCACTCCGACCTATCTGAGAGATCAAGTCACTGGCTAGGCACAATCCGGATTTCGGGAAAAGCATTGAAAGCTGCCCGGAGCGGTTTGATCAAAAACACAGTCACACATATACTGTGTTTATGAAAAATATCACACTCAGCGTCGACGAGAAGGTGCTGGCGGCCGTTCGCCGCGTCGCGGCTGACAATGACACGACGGTCAATGCCATCGTACGCGAACACCTGAATCAACTTGCCGAACACGCCGACCGTGCTGCCTTGGCGCGCAAGCGAATTCGTGAGCTGAGCGAGAACTCGGAAGCGCGGATCGGCTCGGCGCAATGGAGCCGAGACGAGCTGCATGAAGGTTGACAGCTTGCTCGATACCAATGTGCTGGTTTATGCGGTGGCGTCCGATCCAGCCGAAGAGCACAAGCGAAAAACTGCGCTGGCGCTGATCGAACGAGAGGACTTTGCCCTCTCGGCCCAAGTGTTGCAGGAATTCTACGTGACAGTCACGCGCAAGCTCGAAACGCCGCTGGCCAGCCCAGCGGCGATGGAATGGATCGAACAATGGGCAGCGTTTCCCTGCATGGTCATCGACTCGGCACTGGTCAAGATCGCCGCCGAGATCAGTGAACGCTATCGGATCAGCTACTGGGACGGCGGCGTGATTGCGGCAGCCGAACGGGCCGGGGCGGTAACCGTCTACAGCGAGGACCTGAACGACGGCCAGCAATACGGGAAGGTAACCGTGATCAATCCTTTTCGCTCTAGCGGCCAGGTCCAGGATCGGAGCTGAGCGGAAGCGATTTGTTCGCCCAAGTAACTCTGGTCGCCCAAGCATCTCGCGTTGTAGCAGTCGGCCGTTAAGCATTTACAAGGATCTGCGGCTTCTCCGACTGAAACGCGCTCCGCGTAGACTTGTTCAGAGGTTCCTTAGCACTTCCAGCCCGGCCTCGAGAACGACATCGCGCCCGGACTCAAAATCCGATTGCGTTGAGATAACCTCAACATCAGGTAAAACGCCCTTCCCTACCAGATCGCTCCCGTCCGGCCAGGTGTCACGCTTGGCGCATATACGGGCAACACCGCCTCCGGGTAGCTGGAAAAACAACGGCTGTCCGGTACTGCCGGCGGTGGCCTGTCCGACAATCGTACCGCGACCACTGACGGCAAACGCCATCGCCATATCCTCGGCTGCGGAAAACGTTCGTGGCCCGACCAGCAAGACGACCGGACCCTGAAACCTTGGCCCCTCGATGGGCTCAATGGTCGTTGATTCCAGGGGATCAAAATCCACGCTGGGAGCGCGCGCCAGGCGCAGTGAATCATTGCTTCTTGACCAGGATCGACCGGGTAAAACCGGCTGGTCAATCAGATGCGCCAGAATGCGATAACCCGGCCACGAGCTGCCACCACCATTGTTGCGAAGATCCAGGATCAAGGCAGGCGCTTCAATGATCTCCGGCCAGGCCGATTCCCATACCTCCAGTGCACGATCCGAAGAAAACTCATCGAGCGCGAGATATTCGACACCGCCAGACAGCGTGCGCCGCTCAAATAAAGCACGCTGATCAATAGTGTCATAACCGGCACGCGGAACGCTTAGCGTTTCTTCCGAACCGTCTCCGAATCGGACTTTGACCGACAACGGAAGATCCGCAGGCCCGGAAAACAAGGCATAACCATAGCTTCTGACGTCGAGATCCTGTTGGGTTGAAGAGCTTTGATAAGGCTGAACATGCTCGCGCACATAGTCGTGAACATCCTGGCCATCAATTGCCAGCACTTCCACACCGGGCACCAGGCCAAGTGCGCGAAGTTCCGGGCTTCTCACCTCATGCACAATCACCTGATCCCCCAATCTGGTTGCCATCATGGGTGGACGACTGTAGAACTGATCGTGCAGCTCATCGGGCGGATAAACATTACTGTGACCATCCTCCAGCCGAGCCATGAAACGCATCAGTTCCCTGTAGTAGTCAGCTGTCGAAGAAGTGTCCAGGACGCGGTCAATGGTCTCCAGGTAAGCCCGGTCCCAATCCAGTGCAGGAACCTGATCAAAGTGAACGAAGTGATCTCCCGCCATCTTCCATACCCGGCTCAACCCGGCGACTTTTTCTGCCTGCCCGATATCCGGAGAAAAGTCGGTTTCGAAGGCATGGCCTGACGCGAGCCTGTCCAGTGCCTCCCACGCCGAAAGCTCTGCAGCGACTGACACGTCGGACTGAATAGACGATGGCAACTCCTCCCGGAGGCGATCGACCGATCCAGCAGAAACACCAAATTCACGCAGTCGACGGAGTTGCTCAGCAACCTTGCCGGGACGATCAAGCCGCGCATACAGTGCCGCCATGTCTCGTCGAATGTTGTAACCCCGGTAGTACAGATACAGATTGCCCAAGGCCAGTTCGCGGATGAGCGGCTGGTCAAGATAGTTCAGACCACGCTGAAGTTCGATCAGGGCAGCTTCAAGTTCCTGGGGAGTGGCGTCCTCATTCCCCAGAATTGGCCATTGACTTTCGCGTATCTCGGTGACCGCCTGGTAATGGTCCATCGCGGTCGAATCGCTCGCACTCGCTTGGCCGCTGACAAGTACTATAAGAGTCAGCCATTGATATGGCCGGCCCACTATAAAAGGAAACATCACTCGGTCCATGGCTTGACCCTACCTCACTGCGTATTTGATACACCCCATCAGCGATTGAACAATCGCTTGGCCTTCAGATGGCCGGCGCCATCGGTTTCGCCGATTCCAATGAAACCGATGGCGTCGTAAACCCGTACCAGTCCCGGGGTGACTTCGTGGACACCGGCGAGCTTCTGACCCTGGTTCAAGCGGTTCGACTGGATGGGATCGAGGTGGACTTCGGGAAGATGCAGCAGTGCCTGATCGGACGGGAGCAGCAGTGCCCGGGCCTCATCGGTACTCATGCTGTCCAGCGTTTCCAGCGTGATGGCGTTATCGAGATTGAACGGGGCGCTTTCGGTGCGGCGCAGTGCGCTCAGGTGGGCGCCGCATCCGATAACTTCGCCGATATCGCGGACCAGTGAACGGATGTAGGTTCCCTTGGAACAGCGTACATTCAGGCTCAGTTTCGGCGTGGTCCAATCGAGCAATTCCAGGGAGTGAATGGTCACCTGACGCGGTGGCCGTTCGACGGTTTCGCCCTGGCGTGCCAGTTCGTAGAGTCGCTTTCCCTGATGCTTGAGCGCGGAGTGCATCGGAGGAACCTGGTCGATCGGTCCACGAAAGCGATCCAGCACGGTTTCCAACGCGGCCTTTTCCAAATCGGGCACCGGACGTTCTTCGAGGATTTGCCCTTCGGCATCTTCGCTGTCGGTTGTGACTCCGAGCGTTGCCTCGGCCCGATAAGCCTTGTCGGCGTCGAGCAGAAATCCGGACACCTTGGTGGCTTCGCCGAAACACAGCACCAACAATCCAGTCGCCATGGGATCGAGCGTGCCGGTATGGCCGGCCTTCTTGATTCCGAGGATGCGCTTGGCCCGGCCCAGGGCCGCATTCGAAGTAAGACCTCGCGGTTTGTCCAGCAGCAGAATGCCGGACGGAGTCAGCGGCGTACCGACAGTCACCCGGCTGGCTGGGCTGACAAGGTCATCAGACGAACGCGCTGACGCACAGGCTGATCAAACCGCCGGAGAACACACCCAAGCCCAGAACCGCAACCCCGTTGACGGTCAGCACCGCACGAAAATCAACCGGTGCAGTAATCATCGAGTTGTCTTCCGGCGAGTCGAAATACATCAGCTTGACGATTCTCAAGTAGTAGAACGCACCGATCACCGAAGCGATCACGGCAAGAACGGCCAGCCATACAAAACCGGCCGACAGGGTCGCCGCAATGACCTGCCACTTGGCGAAAAAGCCGAGGAACACCGGCACGCCGGCGAGCGAAAACATGATCATCAGCATCAGGAAGGCATGCCAGGGATTGCGCCGGGCCAGGCCCTTGTAATCGTCGAGCTGATCGGCTTCACGATCACCGTTGGACACCAGGATCAGCACGGCGAAGGCCCCGGCCGACATGATCGCGTAGGCAATCGCGTAGAACATCGCTGCCGAATAGCCTTCCGCTGTGCCGGACAGCACGCCCATCAGCATGAAGCCCATATGCGAGATGGTCGAGTAGGCGAGCATCCGCTTGATGTTGGTTTGGGCGATGGCAACCACGTTTCCCAGCACCAGCGAGAGTGCCGCCAGGATTGCCAGCATGGTTTTCCAGTCAGCGTGCAATCCGATCAGGCCGTTATCGAGCAGGCGAATGGCCAGGGCCAGGTAGGCCAATTTGGGAACCGAGCTGATCAGCGCGGCAATAGCCAGCGGCGCACCATGATAGACGTCCGGCACCCACATATGGAACGGCACCGCTCCGATCTTGAACGAGATCCCGACAACAATGAAGACCAGACCGAAGGTCAGCAATAGCGAATCACCGGCACCACCGGCAAGATTCTGGCTGATCACGGCCAGTTCCAATGAACCGACCGCACCGTAAATCAGGCTCATTCCATACAGCAGCAGCCCCGAGGCCAGCGAACCCAGGATGAAATACTTCATTGCCGCTTCCGAGCCGAAGCGCGAATCCCGATCGAGTGCAACCAGGGCGTAGGTAGAAAGCGCCAGCAATTCCAGGCCGAGATAAACGGTGATCAGATTGGCGGCCGAGATCATCACCATCACGCCCAGCAGGGCGAACAGGCTCAAGGTATAAAACTCACCCTTGAACAGGCCGAAGCGCCGCAGATAATGCTTGGCATAGACAAATACGCCGGCCAGAATGATGTAACTGAAAACCTTCAGAACATCACCGAACCGGTCACGGATGAATGTTCCGGAAAAGGCATACTCCACCTCGCCTGCCGGCAGCATGACCCGCAGCGTCAGAATGGCCGCGAATACCAGCGTCAGCAATGCCAGCAAATGGGTCAGCCCGCGCCGCTCATCGGAAATAAACAAATCCGCCAGCAGCACCACGCAAGCCATGGTCAGCACGAAGATCTCGGGTAGTGCTAGTTGTAGGTCAGCTACGGTCATTGTCTTGATCTTTCCTTGATTCGATCGGTTCGTGCCTTACTCGAAACTCTAATCGGTTTCCCTAATCCAACTTTGACACCATGATGTGCTCGACCAGATTCTGGATCGAAACTTCCATCATATTGATCAACGGATACGGCCAGATGCCGACACCCAGCACCAGTATCGCCAAGGTTGTCAGCATGATCCATTCGCGCGCGCCCAGATCTTTCAGCGCGGCCACGTTGTTGTTGGCCACCTCGCCATAGAACACCCGCTTGACCAGCCACAAGCTGTAGGCAGCGCCGAGCAGCAGCGTGGTTGCAGCGACAAAGGCGAACCAGAAGCTGGCGTGGAAGGCGGCCAGGATGACCATGAACTCACCGACAAAACCGGATGTACCGGGCAGACCGGAGTTAGCCATGAAAAACAGTACCGCGAACATCGCAAACCACGGCATGGTGTTGGCGACCCCGCCGTAGGCCGAAATCTCGCGGCTGTGAACCCGGTCGTAAAGCACGCCAACGGCCAGGAACATCGCGCCCGAGATAAACCCGTGCGAAATCATCTGCACCATCGCACCGCTGATGCCCAGTCCAGCACCGGCGACATCACCACTATTGCGCATGATCGCAAAAGCCAGGAACAGCCCCAGCGTGACAAATCCCATGTGCGAGATCGAGCTGTAGGCGATCAGCTTTTTCATGTCGGACTGGGCCAGGGCGACAAATCCGATGTAGGCAATCGCGACCAGCGACAGTCCGATCACCAGCCAGTCCAGTTCGGCCGCGGCATCCGGCACGATCGGCAGCGAGAAACGCACCAGGCCGTAACCGCCGATCTTCAGCATCACCGCGGCCAGCACCACCGAGCCACCGGTCGGGGCCTCGACGTGAGCATCCGGCAGCCAGGTGTGCACCGGCCACATCGGCACTTTGACCGCAAACGCGATCAGGAAAGCCAGGAAAATCCAGATCTGGGCCTGCATCGACATCGGCAGCTGATGCAGATCGGCAATGGCGAAACTGCCGCCCTGCAGATACATCCATATCAGCGCGATCAGCATGAAGACCGAACCGAAGAACGTGAACAGGAAAAACTTGATCGTGGCGTAGATCCGGTTCGGCCCGCCCCAGATACCGATGATCAGAAACATCGGTACCAGCATGGCTTCGAAGAACACATAGAACAGCAGGGCATCGAGACTGGCAAACATGCCGACCATCAGGCCCTGAAGCACCAGGAAGGCGGCCATATACTGATGCGGTCGCTCCTTGATCGCCCAGCCTCCGATCACAACCATCACGCCGATCAGCGTTGTCAGCAGAATCAGCGGCAGCGACAGGCCGTCCACGCCCAGGTGATAGTGGATACTGAAGGCCTGGATCCAGACAGCCTTCTCCTCAAACTGCATCGCGGCGGTCGTGGCATCGAAGCCGGCATATGCGACCAGCGAGAGCGCGAAGCACAACACCGCCGTGATCAGGGCCAGCGGGCGGGCCAGATCGGAGAACTTCTCGCCCAGCGCAATCAGCAGTGCGCCACCGGCAAGCGGAATCCAGACCAGAAGACTGAGCAGGGGCCAATCAAACATGAATCATCTTCCCCTTACCGGAGCAGGACAAAGGCCGCGAGGATGGCCACCAGGCCAACAACCATCGCGAACGCGTAGTGAAACAGAAACCCGGACTGGGTCTGGCGCATCAGCCGGGACAGCTTGTCGACCACCCGCGCCGAACCGTTGACAATCACGCCATCGATCAGGAATCGATCGCCGCCGCGCGACAGGCCCGAAGCGATCATCAGGCCGCCACCAGCAAAGACCCTGGTGTACAGCTCGTCGAAGCCGTACTTGCGATCCAGTACCTTCCAGACCAGCGATGCACGCGTCTTGATGGAACCGGCCAGCCCGGGATTGAACAGGTAGATGTAGGTCGAAATGGCGACCCCGAGCATGGCCAGCCCGAATACCGGCGTGACAAAGCCGTGCAGGCCGAAGGCAAATGGCCCGTGGACCTTGTCGGCCAGCTGGGCAACGACATCGTTGGCCGTGCGCACGGTAATGGCATCGGACAGCGCACCGCCGAACAGTAGCGGCTCGACCGTGAAATAACCGATCAGCACCGACGGGATGGCCAGCAAGATCAGCGGAATGGTGACCACCAGCGGCGGTTCGTGGGCATGGCTGCGAGTTTCCTCGTCCATGCGGGTCGGACCGTGGAAGGTGAGGTACAGCATGCGGAAGGTATACAGCGCGGTCACCAGCACCCCGGCATAGACCGCGAACGTCGCAAAGCCCGCACCCGGACGCTCGACCAGCTTGACCGCTTCGATGATCAGATCCTTGGAATAGAACCCGGAAAAAAACGGGAAACCGATCAGGGCCAGTGAACCCAGCCAGGCGGTCACGGTGGTAATCGGCATGTACTTGCTCAAGCCACCCATTTCGCGCATATCCTGCTTGTGATGCAGGGCAATGATCACCGAACCGGCCGCCAGGAACAGCAGCGCCTTGAAGAAGGCATGGGTCATCAGGTGGAAAATGGCCACCGAATAAGCCGAGGCCCCCAGCGCGACGGTCATGTAGCCCAGCTGCGACAGGGTGGAATAGGCAACGACCCGCTTGATGTCGTTCTGGACAATGCCGATCAGGCCCATGAACAGGGCTGTGATCGCACCGATGACCAGGATGAAGCTCAGGGCCGTGGGCGAGGCTTCGAACATCGGCGACAGGCGCGCCACCATGAAGATGCCGGCGGTCACCATTGTGGCCGCATGAATCAGCGCCGAGATCGGCGTCGGGCCTTCCATGGAATCGGGCAGCCAGACGTGCAGCGGGACCTGGGCCGACTTGCCCATGGCACCGATAAACAGGCAGATGCAGATCACGGTCATGACCTGCCATTCGGTCTGACCGAGAATGTTGATTGTCAGGCCCTCGACCATCGGCGTTGCGGCAAAGACTTCCGCGTAATCCAGCGAGCCCATGTAGTAAAGCACCGCGGCAATGCCGAGGAGAAACCCGAAGTCACCCACCCGGTTGACCAGAAAGGCCTTGAGATTGGCCTTGACCGCCGAGTCCTTCTTGAACCAGAAGCCGATCAAAAGGTACGAGACCACGCCAACCGCTTCCCAGCCGAAGAACAGCTGGAGAAAGTTGTTCGCCATCACCAGCATCAGCATGGCAAAGGTGAAAAGGTTGATATAGGAAAAGAAGCGCTGGTAGCCGTCGTCATCGTGCATGTAACCGATGGTGTAGATATGCACCATCAGCGAGACGAAGGTCACCACCACCATCATCAGGGCAGTCAGACTGTCGACCAGAAAACCGATCTCGAAACGGATGCCGTCAGCCACGGCCCAGGTGTAGACCGAATAGTTGAGTACCGCCAGGTCATTGAAGAACACTTGCCAGGCAACGAACGCCGACAGGACAAACGACCCGGCAACGGCAAGAATGGTGACCCAGTGTGCCCCGGAACGGCCGACCTGGTGACGGAACAGACCGGCAATCAGGCAGCCCGCCAGAGGCAGCAACGGAATCAGCAGAAGTATGGTCTTGATATTCACAGCTCAGTCATTCCGTTTGAATCAGCCTTTCAGGTCCGAGATTTCATCGACGCCGATCGAGTTGCGATTGCGGAACAGCACCACCAGAATCGCCAGTCCGATCGCCGCTTCGGCCGCGGCCACGGTCAATATGAAGAACACGAAGACCTGTCCGTCGATATGATCGAGAAAGCGCGAAAACGCGACAAAGTTCATGTTCACCGCCAGCAGCATCAGTTCGATGCACATCAGCAGGATCAACACGTTCTTGCGATTGAGGAAAATCCCGGCCACGCTGATGCAGAACAGTGCCGCGCCCAGGGTCAAAAAATGTGCCAGGGTCAGCATGCTCAGTTCTCCTCCCCTTCCGATGCCATCTTGACCAGGCGAACCCGCTCGGAGCGCTTGATCCGTACCTGCTGCCCCGGATCCTGATGCTTGGTCTCGGGCCGGCGTCGATGGGTCAGTGAAATCGCAGCCACGATCGCTACCAGCAGCAGCACGGCCGCGATCTCGAAGGCATAAAGATAGGTGGTATACAGGGTTTCACCGACTTCACGGGTATGGCTGTAGCCCTGCGGATGCGGTACGGGCATCACCTGAAGCTCCATGCCGCGGGTCCAGATCACCATCAGCAGCTGCGCCGCCATCGCCAGTGCGACCAACAGCCCCACGGGCAAGTAGCGGGCAAATCCTTCCTTGAGCGGAGTGACGTTGACGTCCAGCATCATGACCACGAACAGAAACAGCACCATCACTGCACCGACGTAGACCAGCACCAGCACAATCGCCAGAAATTCCGCCTGAAGCAGCATCCAGATGCAGGCCGCCGAGAAAAACGACAGCACCAGAAACAGCACCGCATAGATCGGGTTGCCGACGGTCACGACGCTCAACGCCGAACCGATCAGCACGGCACCGAACAGGTAGAACGCTATTTCAACAATAGGCATGCCTGACTCTCTTTATTGCAACGGGTACTGGCGGCTCGACCATTCCGGTACCCTGGATTCGGGTTAACGATACGGCGCATCCTGCGCACGGGCGGCAGCAATCTCGCTTTCGTAGCGATCACCGATGGCCAGCAACTGCTGCTTGTCCACGATATTTTCGCCACGGTTTTCGAAGTGATATTCGCTGATATCGGTCTCGACAATCGAGTCGACCGGGCAGGATTCCTCACAGAATCCGCAGTAAATACACTTGAACAGGTCAATGTCGTAACGTGTGGTCCGGCGAGTACCGTCCTCGCGCTGATACGAATCGATGGTGATGGCCAGCGCCGGACAGACCGCTTCGCACAGCTTGCAGGCAATGCAGCGTTCCTCACCGTTGGGATAGCGGCGCAGCGCATGCAGCCCGCGGAACCGAGCCGACTTCGGCGTCTTCTCTTCCGGGTAATTCAACGTTTCTTTCGGTGCGCGCCAGTAACGAAAGGTCACATTCAGGCCCTGGAAGAGTTCCAGCAGCATCAGTGATTTCAGATAGCGGGTTACAGCATGCATGGCATCAACCTCCGTACCAGCCCATTACGCGAAACACGCCGGCGACCATGATCCAGACGATGGTGATGGGAATAAAGACCTTCCATCCCAGACGCATGATCTGGTCGTAGCGATAACGCGGGAACGTGGCACGGAACCACAGGAACAGAAAACAGAAAAACGCGGTCTTGAGCAGAAACCAGTGAATGCCACCGGCTCCCAGGAAGGTGTCGCCGATCACCGGCAAGCCCTGAAAAGGACTCAGCCAGCCCCCGAGAAACAGGATCGAAGTCAGGGCCGAGATCAGGATCATGTTGGCGTATTCAGCCAGGAAGAACACGGCAAAGGCCGAACCGGAGTATTCAACATGGAATCCGGCGACGATTTCGGATTCACCCTCGGCCACGTCAAATGGCGCGCGGTTGGTCTCGGCCACGCCCGACACGAAATAGATCACGAACAGGGGCAGCAGCGGCAGCCAGAACCACGACAGGACACCGCCTGACTGGGACAAAACGATACCCGACAGATTGAGCGTGCCGGATAGAACAATGACGCCGACCAGGGCAAACCCCATCGCAATTTCATAGCTGACCGTCTGGGCTGCCGAACGCAGCCCACCGAGCAACGCGTACTTGGAATTGGACGCCCAACCGCCGATCAGAATGCCGTAGACGCCCATCGATGTCAGGGCCAGGACAAACAACAGCCCGGCATCGATATCGGCCAGTACCAACCAGTCGTTGAACGGCACTACGGCCCAGGCCGTCAGCGCCGGCGCCAATGCCAGAACCGGTGCCAGCAGGAACAGGAACCGGTTGGAGTTGGTCGGGATGATGATTTCCTTGAACAACATCTTGAACACATCGGCAAACGGCTGCAGCAGTCCCAGCGGTCCGACCCGATTGGGGCCGCGACGCGACTGCATGTAGCCGATCACCTTGCGCTCGAAGTAGGTGAAGTAAGCCACGCCGATCGTGACCGGCAGGACAATCGCCATGATCTTGGCCACGGTCCAGAGCAGAGTGGTGACCTGTTCGATCATGCCGTGGCCTCCAGGGTGATCTGCCCGTAGGAAGCACCCAGCGTCCGCGCCGCACGACTGGCCGCCGGCAGCCAGACCGCGTTGGGCGCGATGCGCTCATCGGCGACCCACTCCAGTATCGCTTCAGCCTCATTCTGGCGAACTTTCACGGTCTCGACATCCCCCAGCCCCAGGCGCTTTGCCAGAGACGGATGAATTCGAACGCCCTGGTCGTTGGCATGGGTGGTTGCCTGCAGTGACGGAGCGCGCCGAACCAGCGAATCGCCGGAATAAATGCCGACATCTCCCACTCGCCACAGCGTGTCGCTATCGCCTTGCACCGGCTCTGGCCGGTCCTGTTCATCGCGCTCGATGTCTCCGGCCTGCTCCAGCTCGGAGCGCACCGGCTCCAGGTCGACGAAATCAAAGCCATTCAGTTCAAGCATTTCTCCGAGACGGCGCAGAATCTTCCAGCCGGCCCGGGACTGGCCGGGCGGCTTGAGTGCGGCAGCAAAGCGCTGAACCAGACCATCGCAATTGGTATAGGAGCCGTCGGTTTCCGGCACCGGTGCCAGCGGCAGCAATACATCGGCACACTCGGCCAGATCGCTGTCAACAAACGCCGTGACCGCGACCACCGAGCTGGCCTCATTGAACGCACGCACCGCCTGGGCCGGATTCGCCAGATCGAAAGCCGGCTCGACATCCCACAGCAAGTAGCCCTGGCGCGGCCGATCGATCATGGCCTGGGCGGAGAAACCCTGCTTTCCCGGCACCGCACCGGCGTTCCACGCACCCTGGCTGTTGGCCGGGCCCGGCAGCACGCACAGCGCAACATCAGCGGCAACGGCAACCTGTTCTGCCAGATCGCGCAGCCAGCCGGCCGACGGATGATTGAGCGCACCGTCGCCCAGCACGATCACGCCGCGCTTGGCACGGGTCAGCTGATCTGCGATATCACGCGCGCCCTGATCAGGCTCGCGTGCTGCAATGAATTCTCCGAGCGAGCCTTCTGGCAAACCCTTGCCCGACTTGTCGAAACAGGCTCGCGCAACCCGGGCCAGGGTCTCGACCATGGTCTGGGGCGGAACAATCAGTCGCTCGGCCAGATCGAAAGTGAAGTCATAGGCCACCGGATTGAGGTCCATGATCTGCGCTCCACCCTTTCGCCAGGCCGTACGAACGTGATGGCCCAGGATGGGCTGGTCATGGCGAATATTGCTGCCGACCAGGAAAATGGCATCACGGGTCGCCAGATCTCGGCCGGGGATATCCATCCGGGCCCGGCCTGCCTGGGCATGGCTGGTATCGTTCAGGCGCAGACGATGGTCGATATGCGGGCTGCCCAGCGCACGCACCATTTTCTGAACCAGGTAGTGCTCTTCGCTCGTCGCACGCGGTGAAATCAGCGCACCCAGTTCGTCACCCCCATGGGTGTCGACGGTCCCCTTTAGCGCCTTGACGGCAGCCTTCAGGGCATCGTCCCAGCTCGCTTCCTGCCAGCGTCCATTGATCTTGATCCTGGGGCTGGTCAGTCGATCCTCGGCCTGCAAACCGAAATGGCTGTAGCGGTCGCGATCCGACAGCCAGCACTCATTGACCGCCTCGTTGTCGCGCGGCACCGAACGCATGATGGTCTTGCCGCGCACGTGATAATGCAGGTTCGAACCGACACAATCGTGTCCGGCAACTGATGCGCGCGCACGCATTTCCCAAGGCCGGGCCGAGAACCGGAACGGCTTGTTGGTCAACGCACCCACCGGACACAGGTCGATGATATTGCCCGACAGCTCGGAATTGATGTTGCGCTCGATAAAGGTGGAGATTTCCAGCTTCTCTCCGCGACCGATCCCGCCGAGTTCGGTGGTGCCGGCAATTTCCTCGAGAAACCGCACGCAGCGCGTGCAGTGAATGCAGCGAGTCATGTCGGTGGCCACCAGCGGCCCCAGATTCTTGTCCTTGACCACCCGCTTGCGTTCGGTAAAGCGCGAAACCGACCGGCCGTAGCCCATGGCCAGATCCTGCAGTTCGCATTCTCCGCCCTGGTCGCAGATCGGGCAATCCAGCGGGTGGTTGATCAGGAGAAATTCCATGACGCCGCGTTGAGCATCGACCGCGCGACGCGACTCGGTAAAGACCTTCATGCCCTCGCCGACCGGCGTGGCGCACGCGGGCAACGGCTTGGGCGCCTTTTCCACGTCAACCAGGCACATCCGGCAGTTGGCCGCGATCGACAGCTTGGAGTGATAACAGAAGCGCGGGATATCGATGCCGATACGATCCGCCGCCTCGATGATCATCGAGCCTTTGGGTGCCTGGACTTCCTGGCCATCGATCTCCAGGGTTACCAGGTCGGTTTGCGGTTTCTCAACAGTCGCCATAACAGCCTATCCAGACGCTTCCAGTGAGGTGCATCATGCCGCCTCGCCCAGCTTGTCAGCGACGATCGAACGACCGTGCTGAATGAAATATTCGAACTCATGGCGGAACTGCCGCAGGAATCCCTGCACCGGCCAGGCCGCCGCTTCGCCGAAGGCGCAGATGGTATGACCCTCGATCTGTCCGGCCGCGGCGGCCAGCAGATCGATATCTTCCATGCGGCCCTGGCCGGCCATGATCCGCTTGAGTACCCGGTACATCCAGCCAGTTCCTTCCCGGCACGGGGTGCACTGACCGCACGACTCGGCATAGTAAAAACGCGCAATGCGAGTGCAGGCTGCGACCATGCAGGTGGTTTCATCCATCACGATTACCGCACCCGAACCCAGGCCCGAGCCGGCTTTCTGCAGCGCGTCATAGTCCATGGTGATGTCCATCATGACATCGGCCGGCAGTACCGGCATCGACGAGCCGCCCGGAATCACGCCCTTGAGCGCGTTGCCGTTACGCATTCCGCCGGCCATTTCGAGCAACTCGGAAAACGGGGTCCCCAGCGGAATCTCGAAATTGCCCGGCTTGTTGACATGACCGGAGACCGAGAACACCTTTGGCCCGCCATTGTTGGGCTTGCCGATTTCCAGAAACCATTCAGCGCCGTTGCGCATGATCGCGGGAACCGAGGCCAGGGTTTCGGTGTTGTTGATCGTCGTTGGCTTGCCGTAAATGCCAAAATTGGCCGGAAACGGCGGCTTGAAGCGCGGTTGGCCCTTCTTGCCTTCCAGCGATTCCATCAGCGCGGTTTCTTCACCGCAGATATAGGCACCGGCACCGAGCACATTGTGGATCTGCAGATCAACACCCGAATCCAGAATGTTCTCACCCAGGTAGCCGGCCTCACGCGCTTCGGCCAGCGCGCCTTCAATTCGTTCGAACGGCTCATGGTGAAACTCGCCGCGCAGGTAGTTGTAGCCCACGGTCGCACCCATCGAGTAAGCGGCAATGGCCATGCCTTCGAGCACGGCATGCGGGTTGTAGCGCAGGATGTCGCGGTCGTGGCAGGTACCCGGCTCCGATTCGTCGGAATTGCACAGCAGGTACTTCTGCACCGGCGCCGAACGCGGCATGAACGACCACTTCAATCCGGTCGGAAAACCGGCACCGCCGCGTCCACGCAAGGCTGACTTCTTGACGATGTCGATGATCTCTTCCGGCGGCGTCTTGTCGCGCAGGATCTTCTCCCACGCCTGCCAGCCACCGTGCTTGCGATAGGCATCCAGCGACCAGCACTGGTCCTCATCGAGATGGGTAAATACGACGTTGTGCTCAGCCATGGCAGCTACTCCAGCCCATCCAGGATTTCGTCGATCTTTTCCGGGGTCAGGTTCTCGTGATAATGACCATCGACGATCATCATCGGAGCGCCAACACAGGCGGCCACGCATTCCTCTTCGATCTTGAGAAAGATGCGACCGTCTTCGGTGGACTGACCCATCTTGATGCCAAGCTTGTTCTCGACATGCTCGACCACCTTGTCGGCGCCGCACAACATGCAGGAAATATTGGTGCAGATCGAAATGGAATGGCGACCGACCTTGCTGGTCTCGATCATCGAGTAGAAACTTGCGACTTCGTAGACCCAGACTGGCGGTACATCCAGATAATCCGAGACCGCTTCCATCAGGTCGGGGCTCAACCAGCCACCGTTCTGATGCTGGGCGGCTACCAGCGACTGGATGATCGCCGAGCGATGGCCTTCCGGCCCTTCAGGAAACTTGGTCAGCCAATGGTCGATGGCCTGCCGGGTTTCATCCGTCAGCAGCGCCGCCTTGCCCTGGTCGTTCGATTCGGTTGCCCGCATCATTGAATTCCGAAAGAGGTTGCAGAATGAAAAGTGTGCCGGCTCATCGGTCGATTTCTCCGAAGACAATATCCTGGGTAGCGATCAATGCCGCGATGTCCGCCAGCATATGGCCCTTGGCCATTTCGTGCATCGCCGATAGATGGGCAAAGCCCGGTGCGCGCAGGTGCACCCGGAAAGGCTTGTTGGCCCCATCGGAAATCATGTAACAGCCGAATTCACCCTTGGGCGCCTCGACCGCGGCATAAGTCTCACCCTCAGGCACGCAGTAGCCTTCGGTAAACAGCTTGAAATGGTGAATCAGGGCTTCCATGTCGTCTTTCATTTCGGTCCGGCTCGGCGGACTGACCTTGAAATTGCGCAACATGACCGGACCGGAATTGGCGCGCAGCCAGGCAATGCACTGCTGGACGATCCGCGCTGACTGACGCATTTCCTCGACCCGGACCAGGTAGCGGTCGTAGCAATCACCGTTGACGCCGACCGGAATATCGAACTCCATCTCCCGGTACTTGGCGTAGGGCTGCTTCTTGCGCAGATCCCACTCCACCCCGGACCCGCGCAACATCGGACCGGTGAAGCCCATCTGCACAGCGCGCTCGGCCGACACGGCACCGATACCCACGGTACGCTGCTTCCAGATACGGTTGTCGGTCAGCAGCGTTTCGTAGTCATCGACCCGGTCAAAGAAGTCTTCCGTGAAGGCTTCGAGGAAGTCCAGCAGCGAGCCGCCGCGCCAGCGATTCATGCGCTCCAGGTCCTTGCCCTTGCGCCAGCGGGTTTCGGCCACTTTAGGCATCTGCTCGGGCAAATCCCGATACACGCCGCCGGGGCGGTAATAGGTGGCGTGCATGCGCGCGCCTGACACCGCCTCGTAGCAATCCATCAAACCTTCGCGTTCGCGGAAGGCATACAGAAAAACGGTCATTGCGCCAAGATCCAGCGCGTTGGATCCAATCCACATCAGGTGATTCAGGATGCGGGTGACTTCGTCGAATAGGGTGCGGATGTACTGAGCCCGCTCCGGTGCCTCGATGCCCATCAACTGCTCGATGGCACGGACGTAGGCATGCTCGTTGCACATCATCGAGACGTAGTCCAGACGATCCATGTAGCCGATCGACTGGTTGTAAGGCTTGGATTCGGCCAGCTTCTCGGTCGCCCGATGCAGCAGTCCGACGTGCGGGTCGGCGCGCTCGACGGTCTCGCCGTTGAGCTCGAGAATCAGACGCAGCACGCCGTGAGCCGCCGGATGCTGCGGCCCGAAGTTCATCGTGAAATTGCGGATCTCGCTCATGAGGCCTCCCGACCTTCCAGCTTCTCATCCACGAAGCGGCTGTCGCGACGGACGACGCGCGGCACCAGCACACGTGGCTCGATCTCGACCGGCTCGTAGATCACCCGCTGCTTGTCTTCGTCGTAGCGCACGGTGACATTGCCGATCAGCGGAAAATCCTTGCGGAACGGATGCCCCATGAAACCATAATCGGTCATGATGCGGCGCAGGTCAGGATGGCCTTCGAAGACAATGCCATACAGGTCAAAGGCTTCGCGCTCATACCAGTTGACCGAATTCCAGACCTCGATCAGCGACGGCAGCACCGGCAACTCGTCGTCCGGAGCGTAGCAGCGAAGACGAATCCGGTGGTTGTGCTTCAAGGAAATCAGATGCACTACCGCCGCAAAGCGATTCGGAACCTCGGCAGCTTCCGGCCGCTCGGCCCAGCTGAACCGCCCGGGGCCGAGGGCGTCGACGCCGCGCGAGAAACCCGAACCGGTCGCTTCGGCCGTCTCCCACTCGTCGTCGCCGAATCCCAGGTAGTCCACACCGCACAAGTCGAGCAGCTGGTTGAATGCCAACTCCGGCTCGTCGCGCAGCTGAAAGGCCACATCCAGCCAGTGCTCGGGCCGGATAATGGCAGTCAACTGGCCACGATGCTCGGATAGCTCGGCCATCTTCTTGCCGAGCACGTCCTTGAGGGCCTGACCCAGCGCCTCGTTGCGGGGGCTGAACGGATTCATGAGCGAGCGATGGTGTTGGTGCGACGAATTTTCTTCTGCAGCTGCAGGATGCCGTAGACCAGCGCTTCAGCGGTCGGCGGGCAGCCCGGCACGTAGATATCCACCGGCACGATGCGATCACATCCGCGGGTGACCGCGTAGGAATAATGGTAGTAACCGCCACCATTGGCACAGGAACCCATGGAAATCACCCATTTCGGGTCGGGCATCTGGTCATAGACCTTTCGCAGCGCCGGCGCCATCTTGTTGCACAGCGTCCCGGCCACGATCATTACGTCGGACTGGCGCGGGCTGGGCCGGAAAATCACGCCAAAGCGGTCAATGTCGTAGCGCGAGGCAGCCGAATGCATCATTTCCACCGCGCAACAGGCCAGACCGAAGGTCATCGGCCACATGGAACCGGTTCTGGCCCAGTTGATCAGTGCATCAGCGCTGGTGGTGACGAAGCCTTTCTCCAGCAGCGGATTGTCGCTATCCGGGCGGAGAATGTCATCGACCTCGCCCTGTGGCAACGGGTTATGCAGCAGTTCGCTTATTCCCATTCCAGCGCTCCTTTCTTCCATTCGTAAACAAAGCCGATCACCAGGATCAGCAGGAACACGCCCATGGCAACCAGGCCGGTCACGCCGACATGGTCAAGCACCACGGCCCAGGGAAACAGGAAGGCGATTTCCAGATCGAAAATGATGAACAGGATGGCCACCAGATAGAAACGCACATCGAATTTCATGCGCGAATCCTCGAAGGCCTCGAATCCACATTCGTAGGGAGACAGCTTCTCACTCGACGGATTGCGGGGACCCAGGATGCCACCGACCAGTAGCAGAACGACGCCCATGCCGGTTGCCACACCCAGGAAAATCAGTACTGGAAAATATTCAGCAAGCATGCTGTCAATGTCTCTCCTCGCCCGAAGGCGATCGTTGGCTGCCACAGCGAGCCCGCTCGAAGACCCCGCCTGGACTGTGTTACCCGATTTGGTGCCGAAGGCCGGACTCGAACCGGCACGGCTTTCGCCACTGCCCCCTCAAGACAGCGTGTCTACCAATTCCACCACTTCGGCAATACTAAAATCGTTGGAGCGAAAAGCGGGTGAACCGCTCAGGACAGTGGCGGCTCCTCGGCATCGGCATCGGCATCGGCCTCGCCTTCCGCCTGATCCACATTCTCGACCGCGTCATCGTTCGGCAAGTCTGTCATCGGCTCCGATTCGTCATCCACGGGCAACGTCAAAAACTCGTCCTCCGCCTCGCCACCTTCCGTGACTGGCCGTACCTGCTCGACAGCTCCAGCGGCGACGCCCAGATCGTCCGGAGATACCACCCCGGTGGTCGTGCGCGCCGCAATCACGGCCATCGACAGGCTGATCGCGAAAAATGCGATCCCAAGCCAGGTGGTCGTGCGGGTCAGAAAGCTGGCCGAACCACGCGAACCGAATACCGTGCCGGACGCACCCGCGCCGAACGCAGCACCCATGGTGGCACCCGGGCCTCGCTGAACCAGAATGATGGCAATCAGCGATGCGGCCAGAACCACGTGAAAAACGATCAAAATTGTATAAAGCATTACCTGGTAACCAATTTCCGTTGCCTCAGGCCGCCTGGTAGATGGCCATGAAGGATTCCGCTGTCAGAGACGCCCCACCAATCAGGCCGCCGTCGATGTCCTCGCGGGCAAACAAATCCTCGGCGTTGTCCGGTTTGACACTGCCGCCGTAAAGGATCCGAACCCGGCCGGCTATTGTAGCATCGTCAGCGGCCAGCTGTGACCGGATTAATGCATGAACTGACTGGGCCTGGTCCGGCGAGGCTGTCTGCCCGGTCCCGATGGCCCACACCGGCTCGTAGGCCACCAGCGCCCTGGCAAATGCCGAAATGCCGGCCGCCTCGACGACAGCGCCGAGCTGGCGGGAAACAACGGCTTCGGTCTGACCGGCATCGCGCTCGTCCAGGGTTTCTCCGACACACAAGATCGGCTGCAATCCGGCAGCCTGGGCGGCCTGAAACTTGGCCGCCACCAGCGTATCGTCCTCACCATGCAGGCTGCGACGCTCTGAATGCCCCACCAGGACATACCCGCAACCCCAGTCCGCCAGCATATCGCCCGACACCTCACCGGTGTAGGCACCGTCCGAATGAGCACTGACATCCTGCCCACCCAGCAGCACCGGGGTGCCGTCGGTCAGCGAATCGACCAGCGGCAGATACGGAAACGGGGGAATCAGCAGCACCTCGGCCGAGCGCCCTGCCTCCAATCTGGCCAGCACCCCCGAGACCAGTTCACGGACCATCGGCTTGGATCCGTTCATCTTCCAGTTTCCGGCAATCATTCGGGTCCGCATGACTTCTCCCCTTGCGCATTGATATTCGACAGGCGGCCAAGGATACGAGCGCAGGATTCACGACGCAAGAGTATTAAAAGGTACCATCCCCATCATCTTCACCCGTCAATCGCAATCCGTGCCGCAAAATGCGGTCGATATTCATCTTTTCCGATAAATTCACACAGGAGGACTGTAATGAAAAACTTGTTCCTGATCGCTGTTGCCATGCTGACCGTCTCCGGCGCCGCTTTTGCTGATGACCACGACGCATCGTCAGAATCCGTCGAACGCTATCTGATCGATACCCGCGGCGCGCACGCGTTCGTCCAGTTCCGCATCCCTCACCTGGGCTACTCATGGTTGTACGGTCGTTTCAACGAGTTCGAGGGTGAGTTCACCTTCGATCCCGAAAACCCGTCGAACTCCAGCGTGGACGTCACCATTCAGACAGCAAGCGTGGACTCCAATCACGAGCGCCGCGACAACCACCTGCGCAACGAGGACTTCCTCACCGTTGACGAATATCCGGAAGCCCATTTCCGCAGCACCTCGTTCAGCCATATCGACGGCGACAACTACAAGATGACCGGCGACCTGACCTTGCTGGGTCAGACCCGCGAAGTCGAAATCAATGTCGAACACATTGGTGCCGGTGAAGATCCCTGGGGTGGCTATCGTCGCGGATTCAGCGGCAAGACCTCGTTCGCGCTGGCCGATTTCGGAATTGACTACGAACTGGGTCCGGACTCCGAAGTCGTCGAAATCATTCTCGACATCGAAGGCATCCGCCAGGACTGACATTGTTAATGAGGTCGTTGGTCACAGGGCCGGCGACCTCATCGACACTTCATCTCTGAGTGAAATTCGTGCTCACTCATCTGTTAATCCCGCTTAACTTTTGCATTAACCCAGGTTAACGACAGTGCGGTAGCGCACTGTCTATAGTGACTGTTCATTCACAATGAGGAGTCCACCTATGCTTGGTTGGGCATTAGTATTTCTTATCGTTGCTCTTGTTGCAGGAGCGTTGGGACTTTCCGGTGTTGCGGGAGCGGCAAGCAGCATTGCCTGGATCCTGTTCGTAGTCGGACTGATTGTTGCACTGATTTTCTTTATCAGTGGCCGACGCCCACCTGTCTGACTGCTTTTAACAGCAATATCTGACAAGAGCTTTTGTTGTATCCGCTTTACCAAGGGGGCATATCACCTCATCGATAGATGAACAAGGAGATACGCCATGAAAATCAAATCATCAAGATCCATCCATGCATTGTTACTTGCATTGTTCCTGATCCTGCCGCTGCAGTTGTCAGCGAGCGATACCATGGACGAGTTGAATGAGGCTCGTCTGGAAGGTCAGATCTGGATGGCCTATGCGCTCAATGAGCATCTTTCGGCATTCGATCTCGACGTCGAAGTCAAGCAGTCCGAGGCGATCATTTCGGGTCAGGTTGAAGAAGATGTCCAGAAGGACCTTGCCGAGGAAGTCGCTCGAGGCATGGATGGCATCGACAGCGTCGATAACCGGATTGAAGTGACGAACGACGCAACCCGGACCCGTTCGGATGACGACTCCGATCGCAGTTTCCGCGAAACCGTTTCCGATGCTACGACCACGGCAACGGTCAAATCGAAATTGCTCTGGAACCGCAACACGGGCGGGCTGGCAATCGATGTTTCAACCGAAAACGGAAATGTTTCCCTGGAAGGTGAAGCAGACACTGAAGCCAGCAAAGCCCTGGCAGAACGTCTCGCGGCCAATACCGATGGCGTCCATTCGGTCACCAATCGGATTCGCGTAACCGGGGATTCCGATGCCGATTCTGACGACTCGCGCGGCATCGATGATGTTGTTTCCGATAGCTGGATCACCACCAAAGTGCGTTCAACGCTGATTTTCTCCAGCAATGTACCGGCTCGCTCAATTGGCATCGATACCACCGATGGCGTTGTCACGCTGGACGGTGAAGTCGACAATGGAGCGACCAGGGACCTGGCAGTGGAATTGGCAGCCGATATTCGTGGTGTACGCGAAGTGAACGCCGACAATCTGCGAGTTGTCCAAGACTAGTAACACGTTACGGATGTCCTGTTGCCGGGACGAAAACTGGCCCGGCGTGCCCGGGCCGGTTTTTTTACACAAAAATGCTCGACTGACAAGTAACTGTGTCAGCCACCAACAAACCTGATATGGAGAATTGATCATGTCCACAGCAACCGAAAAAGACCTCAAGGAACTGAGGAGCGAGTACGCCAGCCTCAAGTCCGATATCGCCGAAATGAGCAAGACGATTTCAAACCTGGCCAGCGATGGCATGGCTGAAGGGCGCAAACGAGTTCGTAGCGCGGCCAGGCAGTCGCGTGAGCAGGCCAGGGAAACCTGGGGAGCGGTTGAACATGAAATCGAAGAACGGCCCATCACCAGCCTGGCGGTCGCGCTCGGCGTCGGCTTCGTACTCGGAAAGCTGCTCTCTCGATAAGCTATTCTGAGCGGGCTCCCGACGGCGAGGGTCTCTTTCCCTCGCCGTCGGATTCAGACGAAACACGAGGGTAAGGGAATGTTGGATCGATTCAAGGATCGAATGGAAAATCGGGCGATTGCCAGCGCAATCATTCTTCCGGTAGCACTGACCGTTGTGGCGTTCCTGGCAATGGCATGCTACTTCGCGTTGCGCGAATCCCTGTCACCATCGCTGTCCGCCCTGGTCACGGCGGCAGCAGGGATCGTGGTGATCGCGATGGTTCTCCTGATCACGCGAATTTCCAACCGCCAGTCCCGCCCCAAACAACAGCAATCTCGCGACCTTCCCGACCAGGTGGAGAAAATGCTTCAAGAGCATGCCGACCCGGTCATCAGTGAATGGGTCAGAAACAACCCGGATCGAGCCGCCATCGCAACTCTGCTTCTGGGTGTGGCGGCAGGCTACAGTGACTCATTCCAGAAAATCCTGATGGACATGTACAACCGCTACACCGAAACCGAATCACGCCGCCGCACTGGCCGACCAGACTAATTCCTCAATAGGATTTCAACACAAGGATTGATCCATTCCTTCTGTGAGTGTTCAGGTATAGCGGGCATCGAGCATCGGGTACTGCCGGGCGGTTCGGGCTGGCCGGGGCGATCAACTTGGGAGAGTTGGCGAGTTTACTGGAGCTGGGTGCAAGCAAATAGGTTTTGGTAGTTTGGCAATTTCCTGGGTTTCCTGAATGGACCATGCAGTCCGAAAGATGCTGTTGGCTTGCTAGTCGCTTCCGCGCCCCGGCCACCCCGCTCCTCCCGACAGGCCCCGTTGTGCCGGTATTGCGGCTTTCGCGTGAGCGAATGAAGCGATGCCGTCTGGACGGATCAGGCCGTACCCAATGCAGCAGATTGAGGGTTTGGTAAAAGCGAAAAACCGGCCCCCTTCACCTAACTGACAACGGGGAGTGGTGCTGTCTGATGGCAAGCCGAGGGTCACGGAGGCAGGCAAGAAAGCTTCAGCATCGTTCCACATCGACGTTTCTACGAAGAGACCTTCGCTGCTTCAGCAGTCGGATGACGATTTGCGGGCACCCAAGCTCCAAAGAAGCCGACTCAATCAACAGTGGCGATTTGACCCTCGGCTTGCCAGCAGGCGGCACCACTCGCCGCTGGCCACCCAATAAACAGCGTACTCAGGATTGGCCAGCGACGGTCATTTTTTCGATCAGCAAGGAGCCGGTCTGGATGTTGTGGCGGGTGTCGATATCGGTACCGGCAGCTCTGATATTGGCGAGCATGTCGCGCAGATGTCCAGCGATGGTGATTTCTTCGACTGGCCAGGCGATCTTTCCCGCTTCGATCCAGAATCCGGAAGCACCGCGAGAGTAGTCTCCGGTGACCAGATTCACGCCCTGGCCCATGACTTCGGTGACCAGCAGACCGGTGCCCACCTCTTTGATCAGTTCATCGGCCGACAGGGTCGCGCCGGTCAGGCGAAGATTGCGCACACCTCCGGCATTGGCCGTGGTTTCCAGGCCCAGCCGGCGGGCCGAGTACGCGCTCAATACGTAGCGCTGAAGCACTCCGTCAGTAACCAGCGGGCGGGTTCGGGTGGCAACACCATCGGCGTCAAAGGCGGATGAGCCCGGCCCTCCTGGCAACTGCGGTTCTTCCACAAGACCCGCCCAGGTCGGCAGAACGGTTTCGCCAACAGCATCCAGCAGGTAGCTGGATCGACGGTACAGATTGCCCCCGGAAACGGCACCGACCAGATGACCGATCAGGCCCTTGGCAACTTCGGGAGCGAACAGCACCGGCACCGGTCCGGTCGGAACGCGCTGCGCACCCAGTCGTCGGGCAGTGCGCAGCGCCGCCTCGCGACCGGTTTGCTCCGGACTGGCCAATTCACCGAACATCCGTTTACTGTCCCAATCGTAGTCTCTCTGCATGCCATTGTCGTCGGCAGCAATCAGCACGCAACTTTGCGAATAGCGAGTGCCGCGATTGCAGCCGAGAAAACCGTGACTGTTGGCATAAACGCCAAGGCTTGCCTCGGACGACACGCTGGCGCCTTCCGAATTGGAAATTCGGGCATCGGCCGCCAGGCCGATTTTTTCGATCTCCAGCGCTCGCTCAACCATGTCGCCCATGGCCAGATGATGCGGGTGCCACAGATCCAGATCCAGCGAACCGGTAGCCATCAGTTCAGCCGGGGCCAGACCGGAGGCCTTGTCGGCCTGGGTGTGGCGGGCAATGGCGAGGGCGCGGTCGACACACGCATCGATGACATCGGGGCGAAGATCGCCGGTCGATGCGGTGCCGCTGCATTGGCGTGAATAAACAGTTACCCGTACTCCACGATCACGCGCTTCCTCCAGCACCTCGACTTCGCCCAGACGAACACCGGCCTCACGACTCAGGCTGGATGACACGCTGACCTCGGCCTGCTCGGCACCACCGGCTCGCGCCCGGTCCAGCGCCCGGCGGGCAATGCCCACCAGCAATTCGGTTTCACGGTCGGGATTGTCAAGCAGTTCGGAGCCGGTGACCGTGTCGATGTTATTTGCCGGGGACGCCATCAGCTGGTTCCTCCGACGGTAAGTCCGTCGATTCGCAAGGTCGGCTGCCCGACCCCCACCGGCACGCTTTGACCTTCCTTGCCACAAACACCCACGCCATTGTCAAGTTTCAGATCATTGCCGACCATGCCGACCCGGGTCAGCACATCCGGACCGTTGCCGATCAGGGTCGCCCCCTTGATTGCCGCGCCCACCTTGCCGTTCTTGATCCGGTAGGCCTCGGAGGCAGCAAACACGAATTTGCCCGACGTGATATCGACTTGGCCGCCGTTGAAATTGACCGCATAAATACCGTCATCGACCGAGGCGATGATGTCGCCAGGATCATGCTCTCCCGGCATCATGTAGGTATTGGTCATGCGCGGCATCGGCAGGTGGGCGAACGACTCGCGACGCCCGTTGCCGGTTGGCTTGACGCCCATCAGGCGGGCGTTGAGCTTGTCCTGCATGTAGCCGACCAGGCGACCGTTCTCGATCAGCGTCGTGCAACCCGCCGGCGTGCCTTCATCGTCAATCGCCAGCGAGCCACGCCGATTATCCAGGGTGCCATCATCCACGATGGTGCAGCCATCACTGGCGACCTTTTCGCCGATCCGGTTGCTGAAAGCCGAGATGCCCTTGCGGTTGAAGTCGCCCTCCAGTCCGTGACCGATGGCCTCGTGCAGCAGGATGCCGGGCCAGCCCGGGCCCAGGACCACGGTCATATGACCGGCCGGCGCGTCCTCGGCGGACAGGTTGACGGCCGCCTGGCGAACCGCCTCATCGGCCTGGAACTGCCAGAGTTCCGGGTCCATCAGCTCGGCCAGTGCATAGCGACCACCGCCACCGGCGAAACCCTGCTCACGTCGTTTGCCTTCCTCCATCAGCACCCGAATGTCCAGCCGAACCAGCGGACGAATATCGCCGGCAAGAACCCCGTCACTGGCAGCCACCAGGATGATGTCGTGACTGGCCGACAGGTTGACGCTGACCTGGCTGATACGACTGTCCAGCGAGCGTATATAGGCATCGATGGTTCTGAGCAGCTCGACCCGATCACCTGAACTCCCTTCAGCCGTCGGGTCGTCGCTGCTGTAGCGGCGAGGCGTGGTCAATGCCTGGGCCAGACGAATCTGGCGTGCCGAACCACTGCGACTGATCGCGCGTGCGCTGTCGGCCGCATCCAGCAGTGCCGGCAGTGTGATCGAATCGGCGTAGGCAAATCCGGTGCCGGTACCTGCAATCGCGCGCACACCGACGCCCTGATCCACATCCCAGTTGCCGGTCTTGACGCTGCCGTCTTCCAGCATCCAGCCTTCGCGCACGCGACGCTGGAAATACAGCTCGCCGAAGTCCACGGCACCGCCGGCAAGCCGGCTGATAGCCCGTTCGATGTCGGATTGATCCAGACCGGTCGGATCGAGAAGCTGGGCGCGCGCAAGTTCGAACATCAGCAGGGGATTTCCTCAATGGATTACATGTGGGTTCAATATTCGGCCGGACCGGCCGGCTTTCAATCGGGTTGGGGTGGTCCGATGACAGTTTCTTCGCCATCCTCGTCGGTGACCCGCGCCTCGACCAGCTCGATCCGGGGATCATCCCATGAGCCGGTGACGCTGTAGCGAGCCTCGGCAATTCCACGCAGCGGCCGGTCTAGAATGGACTGCAGGACCAGGCCTGCCGCGGCACCCACCGGCCCGCCGGCCAGTACGCCAATGACCGGAAGGGTTGCCCCCAGCCCCGGCTCGACCCGTATCTGCTGGTCATAGCGTCGGGCGGCCATGTCAGTGTCGCCGGTAATGGTGATATTGGCCGCCGGGGAATAAATCACCAGTCCGTTGGTGCGGGCGAAGCCGGCAGCCAGATCGAAACGTCCCTGGATCTGGTCGAATTTCAGACCGGACCCGAAGACATCCCGAAAATCCAGGGTCAGACGACGCGGAATGGCATTGAAGCTGGCCAGGCCGAGCAGACGCCCGGCACCCGGACGGGCCTCGGGAATCGTTCCGTCAAGGATCTGCAGATCAAGCACTCCGCTCAGGCGACCGAGTTCGAAGTCGGCCGGCGCGCCTGGCCAGCGGAAATCCATTTCCAGCTGGGTTCGCCCTGCCTGTATGCCGGACTGATACCCGGCCGATTCCAGCAAACCGCTGAGATTGCCGGTGGTCAGGCGACCGGTGAATTCGGATTGTGTTCGCTCGTCAGCCAGGCGCCAGCGACCCATTCCATTGAGGCGCATATCCGGCCCGGAGACGTCGATCAACTCGATCTCCACACCATCCGGCCCGGCGTGAGACTCCAGCCTGGCCTGGCCCAGATTCAGGTCACCCCAGCGCAGATCCTCAATAAAAATATGCAGCGGCGGCAAACCCGCCGGACTCTGGCTGGAAGTCTGGCTCGATATGGGCTGGACCGCCAGATCGGCGGATTCCGGCGGCGGCTGAACGGGATCGAGATGGAGACGCTCAAGGTCGGCAACCACGACCCGGCCGGAATCCAGCGGTACCGGTATCGTCACCCCACCGGCTATGGTGCTGCCATCCAGGTCAAGCTGCCATTCGGCATCACCCCGAGCCAGTTCGACATTGACACTGTCCAGCGACAGCCCATAGGCATCAAGTGTGTCGAACTGTACCGCAAGGTCGACCGGCCAGTCCCCGCCACCTCCTTGCAACTTCTTCTCGCCAAACAGCTCGCGCCACTGAGTCAGCGCCAGAGCGTGAAGGCGACCCCGCACCACCAGACCCTCAGCGGCAAGCTCTGGCGTGGCGCGATTGAGCCCAACCGCCAGACTCAGATCAGCCGGCGAGCTGCGCAGTCTGCCGGCGAGCCAGTCTGCCAGATTCAATTCTGCAGTGAGTTGCGACTCATGCATCGACGCATTCATTTGCAACGGCCATGACTCGTCGCGCGGCTTGATCAGGGGGTCGGGAAAACTCAATGCCATCCCGATCAGATCACTGGCTACACTCAGCGCCAACCCGCCCTCCGGATCGGCCGCGAGATCCAGCCTGAATTCACTCTGCCCCTGAATTCGCCCGGCCAGCCGTCCCGGATTGCTCATGAAATTCACCGGATTGAGATTGCCGTTCAGGCTCATCCAGCCCGGATCGGCAAACGCCGCGACCAACGCGACTTCCGATTGCTGTTCGGCCGTTCCGATATTGAGGGTCGACGGACCCAGTGCCTGGCGGTCGAAACCGACGGTTCCCTCCAAGGTATCGAAGGTGAAGCCGAGTTGCGGCAATTCGAGCTGGGCCTGATCGAGAGTGACCTCCCCTTCCACCCACCAGTCGTCCATCTGTTTGAATGGCAGATTCAGTTGGGTTTCCACAGTTGCCATACCGGACCAACTCATCGGCTCCAGCACCCGCGACCAGACCGGAAAGGGGATTTCGGCCAGCAGGCCGGCGACCGAGCTGGCGCGGGTGTTTCCCGACCGAAGAGTCATGGCGAGCTCCGGCTCGATCAGATCGGGCAAGCTCAGATCAGCAGAGGCAATAGCCAGATTGCCCAGGCGGGCATCGTCGATGCGGGCTTCAAGTCCGGAACCGACGAATCGAGCACTACCCGTCAGTTGACTTGCCACGGGCCAGTCGGGCCAGTAGTCGATCGTGACCCCGGAGAACTCGACGTCGGCCTGAAAGTGTCCCGGTCGGATATCACGTGCCTTGGTCCCGGCCAGCATGTGCAGGTACACCGTGCCGGTCGCCTGTTCCAGTCCGGTCAACGATTGATTCAGCCACTCGTCAGCTTTGGGCGGAATATATCGAAGTGGAAGAAACCGGCGCGGGTCCATGGACGCCACGTTGTCGACATCGATCACCAGGTCGAGAAAGGGTCGACGCTGACCAAAATACAGCCAGCCATCCGTTGTTCCTGCGAACAGCTCATTTTCAATCGTCACATTGTCAAGCTCGATTGCGCGGGGCGATACCAGCGCCCGACCGGATAACGATTCCAGTTCGACCGCTTCCTTCAGCAACGAAGCCCAGACCACCCTGGGCTGTCCACGTGGTGTCAGAACCGGTCGGTCACCAGACAGCCCCAGATCGATACTCAGATTGGCAACGCTGGGAAACCGGTCTGCCATTGTTACCGCCAGCTGTTCGACTCTGCCCTCAAGCGCGTGCAGACCGATCGCTTCACGCCAGCCCACCTGAAGCTCACCCAGCCGGCCTGTCATACTGTGCGGACGCCAGTCACGATCCGGCAGCCAGGGCTTGACCCAGGCGTACACGACTTCCAGGTCAAGCATATCCAGGCCCAGCGCCCAATGATGGTCCCGACGGGCCACGGCCAGACCTCGCAGCAGCGATGTCGTCGTCTCCGATCCCACGGCGTCCAGACGCACCAGCTCGATCTGGTTGGTTCGATCCAGACGGCTGGCAAAGATCTCCCCTTCCAGACGCTGACTGCCATCAAGATTGGCATCATTGCCACCCAGTCCGGCAACCGCAAAATCGGCATCCAGGCGGCCGCCAAGTTCATCCGACCAGTTGGCCCACGCCTCCAGCGACACGCGGGCCGTGTCCGGCAACCAGGGAGCACTCGCCCAGTCGTTGACACCCAGTTCGTCACCCTTGATCCAGGCCTGACCTTCACGCCAACGACCATCTGCATGGCGCATGAGCAGGCCGAAATTCAGGTTATTGCCAGCCTGCCCGGACGGTTCCAGCTGACCGCTGATCAGGGTACGCTCGCCGCGGCGGCGCAAGTCACCTTCAACCAGACGGGCACCGAACGCCGTACCGCTGGCCATTGTGACTCTCAGCCGCGCATCGCGGATCATCAGATCGCCAAACGGAACCTGATCCCGGATCGAGTCATCGTCAATTTGGGCGCCGCCTTCAAGACTGACACCCCATCGCCCTTCGTCATCCTCGGCCAGCAGCAGATCGAGCCCCAGCACAATCAGCTGCAGCAGATTTCGCTGGTCATTGAAGGCATTGGCAAGATGCAATTCAAGCCGGACCTGGTCGACTTCCAGTAACGGATCACCGTCAGCGCCGACAGCGACCTGGTAAAGGGTCAACTGCGGCGTCAACCGGGGCCACTGGGCCTCAAGCCTGCCGATACGAACCGGCTCTCCCAGGCGCTCCGACAGTGTATCGGCCAACCAGGGCCGCAATTCATCAGCATAAGGAATCAGGACACGACCCACTCCAACGATCACGGCCGTGGCGATGATCACCACTGCCAGGGTGGTCAGCAACAGTCCCCTGAGATAGGACAGCAGGGCAACAAACCGGCTTTTTCGGGGTGCTGTGGTCAAAGGAGAACGACGTCGAACTGTTCCTGACCGTATTGTTCTTCAGGCTGAAACTGGATGCTGGTTCCCAGTTGCTCGGTCAGCTCGGCTATGGAACGATGATGGTCTTCCAGCATCCGGTTGACCACGGCCGGGGTGGCCATGACCCGCAACTGGCCGGTTTCGAACTGACGCACGGCCCGCAGGATTTCGCGGAAAATCTCGGCGCATACCGTGTCGACGCTCTTGACCCGTCCACGACCTTCACAGATCCGGCAGGGCTCGCACAGCCGATGTTCCAGGCTTTCCGTGGTTCGCTTGCGGGTCATTTCCACCAGTCCGAGATCGGAAATCTCCGATACCGTACTGCGTGCATGATCACGGCTCAGGGCGCGCGAAAGGGTGCGCAGGACCTGGCGTTTGTGTTCGGGGTCGGTCATGTCAATAAAGTCGATAATGATGATGCCACCCAGGTTGCGCAGGCGAAGCTGCCGGGCAATCGCCTGGGCCGCTTCCAGATTGGTCTTGTAGATGGTTTCTTCAAGGTTGCGGAAGCCGACATAGGCCCCGGTATTGACATCGACCGTGGTCATGGCCTCGGTCTGATCGATGGCCAGGTGGCCGCCGGACTTGAGGGTGGTAATGCGACTCAGCGCGCGCTCTATCTCGTCCTCGACGCCGTACAGGTCAAACAGCGGACCATCGCCCTGATAATGCTCGATCCGGTTGGCCCAGTCGGGGAAAAACTCGTTGGCGAACTTGACTGCCCGTTCCCAGGTGCGCCGATCATCAATACGAACCTTGTCAACGCCTGCATGCATCTGGTCGCGCAGCGAACGAAACGGCAGCGACAGATCTTCGTAGATGCACTGCCCCGGCAGTGCCGATTTCACGCCGGCCTCTATCCGTCGCCACAAGCGTCGCAAGTAGTCGATATCCTTGCCCAGCGCCTCCTCACCAATGTCTTCGGCATTGGTCCTGAGAATGAAACCGGACTCGATGCCCTCGCCCACCAGCGCACGCAACAAGTCCCTGAGCCGTTGACGTTCATCGTCGGACTCGATTCTCACCGACACGCCGATACTGTTGACCCCTGGCAGCAGCACCAGGTAACGCGATGGAATGCTGAGCTGAGTCGTCAGCCGGGCCCCCTTGCTGCCCAGCGGGTCCTTGATGACCTGAACCAGCAGATGCTGACCCTGTTGAATCAGCTCGGTAATGGCCGGCGCCTGGATGACCTCGCCCGCATCAGTCAGCTCCGGCTGCCGCGGAACAATATCATTGGCATGCAGGAACGCGGTCCGGTCGAGCCCGATATTGACGAATGCGGCCTGCATGCCGGGCAGAACCCGCTCGACCCGTCCCATGTAGATGTTGCCTACGTAGCTGACATCATCATCGCGCTCGAGATAGAGCTCCTGGAGCAGACCATTTTCGACAATGGCCACCCGACTTTCGGTCAGCGTCACGTTGATCAGGATTTCGTCGCTCAATGCTCAAGTTCTCCGGAAGACGCGATTCTGGGCAGGAAAGAATAGCATCAACGTCCGATCAGGCCGTTGTCAGACCCGCTTCACGCAACAGTTCTCCGGTTTCGAACAAGGGCAACCCGACCACACCCGTGTAACTGCCGTCAATACGATGAATCCAGACGCCGGCCTCGTTCTGTATCCCGTAGGCCCCGGCCTTGTCCATCGGATCACCTGATGCGACATAGGCACAAATCCAGGTTTCCGGCATGATGGCGAAGTGGACCCGGGTCAGGCTCAATCGGCTGGACAAAGGGCGACCGGGCCGGCTCAGGACCACGGCTGTCATGACCTCATGCGACCGTCCGGACAAGCGGCGCAACATCGCCCGGGCATCGTCGGCATCGACCGGTTTGCCGAGCGGCTGACCGTCCACCACCACCGCCGTATCGGCTGCCAGCACCGGTGAGCTCGGGTTGCGCGCGGCCACGGCAAGCGCCTTCTCGCGGGCAATTCGCTGAACGTAATCAGCCGCTGCCTCGCCGTCATTCAGCGATTCATCCAGCGCAGCCGGCTCGACGCTGAACGGCACTCCAAGCAGGCCCAGCAACTCACGTCGACGGGGTGATGCCGAGGCCAGAATCATGAGTTGCCGCCCCGATGATACGGGTGACCGTCGAGAATGGTCCAGGCACGGTACAACTGCTCGGCGACCATGACCCGGATCAGCATGTGTGGAAAGACCGCCGGCCCGAATGACCAGCGAGCCTGGCAGCTTGCCAACAGATCCACATCAAGGCCCTCGGCACCGCCGATAAAGAAACAGACCGGATCGCCATCCTGTTGCCAGTCGGCCAGTTGTTCCGCCAGATTTTCGGTTGACCAGAGTTTGCCGCCTCCATCCAGCGCAATCCGGAGGGCGCGCTCGGGAACACGTTCGACCAACGCCTGGGCTTCAACCCTCGATTCGCGTCCGGTCGCCTTGCGGCCGGCGACCGGCACTTCGATCAGATCAAGCTTGAGATGGGCGGGTAAACGCCGGGCATACTCCTGCCAGCCCTCGGCGACCCACCGCGGCATTCGCTGACCAACGCAGATAACCTTGAGATCCATTCCGTTCCAGGGCCAGGCTGATCAGTCAGTACGTCGGGGCATGTCACCACCGGAGAATGTTTCAGCCCTGGGCGGACTGGGTGGCTGGCGGCGCTGTCCAGAGCTTTTCCAGGTTGTAGAACGCCCGGGTCTGGGGAAGCATGATGTGAACGACGACATCGATCAGGTCAACCAGGACCCATTCGGCTTCGCGATCTCCCTCGACACCCAGTGGCTGAACACCGGCCGCCTTGGCGCGCAGCACCAGACGTTCAGCCATTGCCTTGACCTGGCGGGTCGACGTGCCACTGGCAATCACCATGAAATCAGCGAAACTGGAACGGTCGCGAAGATCGATCTGCTGAATGTCTTCAGCTTTGGCGTCATCGAGGACGGTGAGGGCGAGGTCGCGTAGCGCCTCGGCATCGGGGACAGTATGTGCGTTCAAGTATCCGTTCTGGCAAAGAAACCGGTCTACAAGTCTACTCTTTTTGTGCGCGGGTTTCATTACCGCCGTACAGCCCGTGCTTGCGGATATAGGCAAGCACGGTCGCCGGCAGCAAGAAGCGCGGATCACGACCGGCGGCCAGTTGACGGCGGATATCGGTCGAGGAGATCGCCAACTGGGTGATTTCGACCTGGCGCACCAGGCCGGCCGGACTGGTCATCAGGTCGCGCGTTCGACGAACCTTGCAATCGCGGAAGTATTCGCCGAGGTCGACCGGATAACGCGGACGACTGCGCGGACGGGTCATCACGACCAGGTGGGCCAGATCGAAAATCTCACGCCAGCGGTGCCAGCGATTGAGACCGTTGGCCGCATCCTGACCGAGACAAAGCAGAACCGGCGCATCGCCGGCATCGTCCCGAATGCTGGCCAGCGTATCGACCATGAACGACGGCCCGTCTCGCCGAACCTCCCGGTCATCAACGGCCAGGTCCGGGTACGGGGCCAGGGCCAGTTCCAGCATGGCCAGTCGATGATAGGCATCAGCCCAGGTCCCCTCACGATGGGGCGGCTGACCGGCCGGCAGGAGACGAAAGTCGCTGACCTTTAGCTGCTCGGCAACTTCGGCCGCCGCCCGCAGATGACCGTAGTGAACGGGATCGAAGGTGCCGCCGAAGACGGCCACAGCCTGGTTCTTCACGCGACCTCCTGACGAAAATCATTTTCAGCCAGGCCGACACACAAGCGCTCCAGTCCGAGCCAGAAAACCGGCCGGGCGCTGGACTTGGATTGAATATCAAGATCGGACAGCGCCGCCAGCGCCGACCGCAGTGTCGCCGGATGCAGTCGGCGAGCAGCATTGGCAACGGCCTGCTGGCGCGACCGCCAGATCTTGAGCTGATCCATGGCCTGGGCGGCCGGCATATGGCCGGACATGGATTGAAAGGCCTCGACCAGCTGGAGCTCCCGGGCCAGGGCAAAAACGATCATCGGCTGGGGCGTGTCGCTTTCCTCCAGGCCGCGAATGCAGCGCACCGCCGCTCCAGCCTGTCCGGTCAAGGTCAGTTCAGTCAATCGAAAAGCGTCAAAGCGCGCACTGTCGACGACCGCGGCGCGCAGCGTCTCCAGGTCCAGGGTCGAATCCTTGCCGTGCAGCAACGCCAGGCGTTCGATTTCCTGCGCGGCGGCCAGCAGGTTGCCTTCCAGGCGCTCAGCCAGGAACTGGCACGCGGCATCATCCGCGTTCAGTCCGCGCGAAGCCATCCGCTGGCGAATCCATTGTCCAATCTGGTGCGGCTTGATACCCCAGCACGGCACATAGACACCGGCCTTGTCGATTGCCTTGACCCAGGCCAGGCTTTCGCTCTTGAATTCCCAGGCATGGGCCTTGATCAGCAGCACATCGTCACTGCCGCTTTTGACCCAGTCGCGCAGCGCTCCAGCGCCCTCACGTCCGGGCTTTCCACTCGGCAGGCGAAGCTCGATCAGGCGTCGGCTGGCAAACAGCGACATCGTGTCACCGGTCGCCCCCAGCTGGTTCCAGTCGAATCGGGCGTCGGCATCCAGTACCACCCGCTCGTCGATAGTGTCCCGACGGGCCCGTTTGCGGATGGCATCACAGGCCTCTTCGACCAGCAGCAGTTCGGGCCCGGCGATCAGATACACAGGTGCCAGCCCACGTTCCAGGTTGGCATCGAGCTGATTGGCAAACAACTTCATGGCTGGCGCGAGCCCAACGCCTCCAGGCGGCGAAGCAGGCTTGAAGCCATGGCCTTGCGCAGATCGTCGCGGAGAAATTCTTCTTCGCGCGTCGCGGCCAGGATTTCCTGCTCATCAAAGCTGTAGTCTCGCGTCAGGCGCTGGACTTCGCGCTCGATCATGATCTCGCCGTCCGGATCGGTCAGGGAAAAATCAACCTCGAAAATCAGCACATATTCACGCACCCGGGCATCACCGGCGATAGTCAGGGTTTCGCGGCGCATCCGCTCGCTGAATATGCGCAGGCTCGCTCGCCCCTCCCCGGCCTGATCGCTCAGCGCAACGCCATTGGCCCTGAGCATCAATTGCAGCTCGCGAACGAATGGACTGGCGTCATCGGGAGCAAGCAGCGCGGTCTGGTCCAGAGCCGCCGGCAATCGTGCCTCACCGCGCAATTGAAAACCGCAGCCGCCCGCCAGCAAGGCCGCCAGCAACATCAATACTATCCGGGATGAAATAGCCATCAGCTGACGACGATATTGACCAGGCGATCAGGCACGACGATCACCTTGCGAATGGTCTTGTCGGCGACAAAACGGGCCACGTTGTCATCGGCCAGGGCGGCCTTTTCAACGCTTTCCCTGGGGCTGCCGGGCGCCATTTCGATGCGTCCCCGCACTTTTCCGTTGACCTGGATCACCAGGGTGACTTCATCTCGCACCAGCGCCTTCTCATCAACCTCAGGCCAGCCGGCATCGAACACCGACCCATCCCGGCCAAGCGCCGACCACAGGGATTCGGCGATATGCGGAGCCACCGGTGCAATCAGGCGTACAACGCCCTCCCAGGCCTCCTGGCACAACGCCCTGTCCTCATCCGAGCGCGGCTCGAAGCGGTTGAGCAGATTGCAGAATTCCATGATCGCGGCGATGGCGGTATTGAAGGTATATCGACGGCCGAAATCATCACCGGTCTTGGCAATGGTCTCGTGCAGGCGCCGGCGCAGCTCGCGCGCATCCGTGCCACCTGATCCGTCCGAGTCCGAGCCGGAACCGGCAACATGGGCATGGACGCCGGCCCACAGGCGCTTGAGAAACCGCCAGGCGCCCTCGACACCCGCATCGGACCATTCCAGCGACTGCTCGGGCGGTGCGGCAAACATCGAAAACAAACGCACCGTGTCGGCCCCGTAGTGGTCTACCAGGGCCTTTGGATCGACCCCGTTGTTCTTGGACTTGGCCATTTTCTCGATGCCGCCGGGAATGACCTCCTTGCCATCACTGACCAGCGTGGCACGCTGGATCCGGCCCTTGTCGTCACGCTCGATCTCGACATCAGCCGGGTTATACCAATGCCGGCGACCGGAGTCATCGTCGCGGTAATAGGTCTCGGCCAACACCATGCCCTGGGTCAGCAGGCGGGCAAACGGTTCGGAATGCTCGATCAGTCCCTCGTCCCGCATCAGCCGGGTCCAGAACCGGGCATAGAGCAGATGCAGGATGGCGTGCTCGATACCGCCGATGTATTGGTCGACTGGCATCCAGTCCGAGGTTGACTGATCGACCATGGCCTGGTCATTGCCCGCGCAGGTATAGCGCAGGAAGTACCAGGACGAGTCGACGAACGTGTCCATGGTGTCGGTTTCGCGCCGGGCCTGTCCGCCGCACTCTGGACAGCGGGTATTGACGAAGGCCTCGCAGCGATTGAGCGGATTGCCGGAGCCGTCGGGCACCAGGTCCTCGGGCAATACGACCGGCAGGTCTTCCTCCGGCACCGGTACATCGCCACACTCCGGGCAATGAATGATCGGAATCGGGCAGCCCCAGTAGCGCTGGCGGGAAATTCCCCAGTCGCGCAGACGGTACTGAATTCTTCCGCGGCCGCAGTCCTTGCTTTCCAGTGCGCCGACAATCGCGTGCGCACCCTCGGCGCAATCGAGCCCATCGTACTGCCCTGAATTGACCAGCTCGCCGGCACGCGTGGCATAACTGTCGTGCCACTGGCGGTCGTCGTATTCGCGCCCTTCGGGCAGGCTGACGACCTGGCGGATCGGCAGATCGTACTGATTGGCAAATTCGAAGTCGCGCTCGTCGTGAGCCGGAACCGCCATGATGGCGCCTTCGCCATAGCCCATCAGCACGTAGTTGGCGACCCAGACCGGCAGTTCGGCGCCGGTGAGCGGATGAATCGCTGTCAGGCCGGTATCCATGCCGCGCTTTTCCTGGGTCGCGATATCGGCCTCGGATACACCGCCTTTCTGGCACTCGGCAATAAAGCCGGCCAGCGCCGGGTTGTCGCTGGCGGCCTGACGGGCCAACGGATGCTCGGCCGCCACCGCCATGAAGGTGGCCCCCATCAGGGTATCGGGGCGGGTTGTAAACACCTTGATCTGTTCCGAACCACACTCAAAGCTGATCTCGGCCCCTTCGCTGCGGCCGATCCAGTTGGCCTGCATGGTCCGAACCCGCTCCGGCCATCCGGGCAGATCATCCAGTCCGGCCAGCAACTCGTCGGCGTAGTCGGTGATCCGCAGGTAATACATCGGGATCTCGCGCTTCTCGACCGGCGCACCGGTACGCCAGCCGCAGCCGTCGATGACTTGCTCGTTGGCAAGCACAGTCTGATCAACCGGATCCCAGTTAACCAGACCGGTCTTCTTGTAGGCAATACCACGCTTGAGCAGCTTGAGGAAAAACCACTGGTTCCAGCGATAGTATTCCGGATCGCAGGTTGCCAGCTCGCGCTCCCAGTCGATGGCAAAGCCCAGGGCCTTGAGTTGGGTGCGCATATGGGCGATGTTGGCCCGGGTCCATTGGGCCGGCGGCACGCCGTTGGCCATTGCCGCATTTTCGGCTGGCAAACCAAAGGCATCCCAGCCCATGGGCTGCAGTACCCGCTTGCCGGACATCGCCTGAAATCGCGAAATCACATCGCAGATGGTGTAATTGCGCATATGACCCATATGCAGCTTCCCTGATGGATAGGGAAACATGCTCAGACAGTAGAAGCGCTCACCCTGACCGCGCTCGGCCCGGTCGCGACCGGTGCTATCCCAGGTTTTCTGAATCGCCGGCTCGATCTGGCCGGGGTTGTAGAGCTCTGACACGTGCTGTCAATCCTGAATCTTCGCTAGTGGAACAGGCTGCGGTCACCGATGCATTGCTGACCAATGACCGCCGCCGTAAACGGGCTTTCGTCCTCAAGAACCGGTCGACGACCGATCAACTGTCGGGGTCGTCTTCACTCGGTTCGAATTCGGACACACGCTCCCAGGCCGACTGGGCTTCGTCGCGGACATTGGTCGCCGCTTCACGAACCTCTTCCCAGGCCTCGCCGGAAAATGCGCTGGCTTCGTCCCAAGCCGCATCGGCACGTTCCTTGGCTGAAGCGGCAGAAGCGCGAGCTTCTTCCCAGGCCTCACCCCCTTCACGTTGACCGACTTCCAGTGCTTCGCGGGCCTCTGCAGCAGCCTCCTCGCTCAATTCCACCGCGCGGTCCCAAACGCTCGCGATGCGTGATTCGCGCATGCTTTCGGCACCGCCGTCGAGCAGATCCTCAATTTCATCCTCGGCTTCGGCCGCCCCTTCCTGGGTCTCGTCGTAAACCTCGGCAAGATCATCTTCCACCTGCTCGGCCGTATCGTCGGTCTGATCAGCAGCGTCATCAACCGCTTGTTCGTTCTCGCCTCCACATGCTGCCAGAACCAGCGTCAGCAGGGCAATCCAGATAATACGCTTGAGCATTTCAATCTCCAGTTGGCTTGACCTGAGAAGTATGCCCCAATTGGAGGTAATGCGCAGCGATCCTTGCGTTATTCAGACCCCGGAGACGCGGGTGCTCCACCAGGTCCAGACGAACAGTCCCAGCCCGACCAGCGCACTCCACACCCCCCAGGACGGGATCAGGTAGATGCTGGCAAGCGCCAGAATCAGCGCAGCAAGACCGAAAGCATAGCCGTCCCCTGCCCGATCATGGACCAGGTCGGTGCGGTCGGTCAGTTTGAGCAGCAGGTAATCCAGACTGAGCTTGCCGCCGCCCATGAATACGAGCGGCAGAATCATGGCCAGAAACAGGAAGGGAATGCGGAAGTTGCCGCGAAACTCACCATCGTCCATCACTCGCGATGCCGAATAGCCCTGCCAGAGCTGGCCCAGACCGTCCCAGTTGGCCGGCCAGTGAACGGCAGCAATCGCAACAACTGTAATTACCAGCAGGGAGAGCGCAAAGAAGCGGGTAAACAGGCCCAGCAACAGTGCAACCCCGGCCAGCAGCTCACCCCAGGTCACCATCAACCAGTTCATGTTGGCTGACAGCAGCCCGAACGGAAACACGAAATCCTGGTTGGCAAACCAGTCCGGAGCCTCCGTACCTGCACCGAACTTGCCCCGGCCCGCACTGAAAAACTCATAGGCCAGCAGCAGCCGCAATCCCAACGGAGCGATCCAGTCCCCGGCAGCCCGCAGACGATCGGTCAGGTTGTCATAGAATTCAAGCATGTCGTTTCCCTTGGTATGATTTTTTTTGGAGTTGGTAAATCCAAAGACCGGACAAACCGCAACATGCTTTCACCCACCCCGAAAGTCACCGTAGTTCACGCATCGGCTGTTGAGTAAATCTCTGTGTCGCAAAGCAGCAAACAACAGAAAAGCATTTTCACTATTCAAAAACCCTGAAACCACCGAAGACACCGAAACTTCCAATGGCTCTGTTCGGTGACTTCGGTGTCTTCGGTGGTTTACAGAAGTCTTTTCCGGCTCCGGCAGCGGGCCCGGATTTCGGGCTCGAAGACTTTGCGTTAGAAAGATTTCAATTTTTCCGAAACATAATTCAATCTGAAACGGCGTGGCATTGCTGGAAGGCGACGATCTGGTCGACTTCGGCGAGGAGTTCAGGCAGAGGGGGAAAATTGAAGTCGCGTTCGAGCAGCGTCGGAACCGGACCCAAACGCGCATAAGCACGCTCTAATAGCGCCCATACCGGGTCGGCAACGGCCGCACCGTGGGTGTCGACGATCAGGTCATCGGCTTCGTGGTGGTGACCGGCAATGTGAATATAGGCCACGCGTTCAGCCGGCAGCCCATCGAGAAAGTCATTGGCATCGTAGCCGTGATTGATGCTGTTGACATGGATGTTGTTGACGTCGAGCAGCAGTCGGCAGTCGGCCCGTTCAAGGACCGCATTGATGAACTCCAGTTCGGACATTGCGGCGCCCGGACTGGCGTAGTAGGAAATATTTTCGACCGCGATCCGGCGACCCAGGTGGTCCTGGACACGCGCGATCCGATCACTGACCCAGTTCACTGTTTCCGGCAGAAACGGCAGCGGCATCAGATCGTAGAGATGACCGTGCTCGGAGCAATAGCTCAAGTGGTCGGAGTACAGACGGACTTCGTGCTCATCGAGAAAGGCGCGCAGGCGATCTAGGAAGACTTTGTCCAGCGGTTCCGGCGCTCCCAGCGACAACGATAGTCCGTGAACCAGTAGCGGAAACCGTTCGGTGAAATAGCGCAAGCGTCGCCCAAGTTGGCCGCCAACCCCGATCCAGTTCTCGGGAGCGACTTCCATGAAGCTGACGGCTGACAGATCCACATCCTGAAGCGGGCCCAGGAGGGCCCGCCGCAGTCCGAGTCCAGCTCCCGTTACCGGAAACCGATCCGGGTTCACTTCAAGGTCGGACGAGTGAATCAAGCCTGGCCGCAGCTACCTTCACCGCACGAGCCTTCGCCACAGGAGCCTTCGGCATCCTTGTCCTCGTCGGATTCATGGCCTTCGCCGCACGAACCTTCACCGCAGGAGCCTTCACCGCAGGAGCCTTCAGCATCCTTGTCTTCGTCCTTGTCTTCGTCCTTGTCCTCGTCGCCTTCGCCTTCGCCGCAGGAACCTTCACCGCAGGAGCCTTCGTCGCCGAAATTCGGCTGATCCAGCATGAAACCGGAATCCAGCGCTTCGGCCTGAAACAGTTCACCGTTTCCGGCAGTTCCGGCGACCGCAGCAGCGGAAAGAGACAGCGCGGAAATTGCGCCGATGGTGGTCATTACACGAGTCTTGTCAGCCATATTGCATTCTCCTGATCATGATTGTCGGATTGAAAAAATTCGAAATACGAGATTCGTTTGTTGACACTCGAATCTGGCAACGAGCCCGCAAACAGACTCGCTTGCCGAATTAGACCGCACCAGAGCCGGAATCCTTGCAAAAAAATCCGGCGGCCGGAAAATCTTCCAGTATCGGAGACTCCTCCGCAAGCTTTTTCTGATACTCGGCAGCCAGCCGCTTGCCTTCCTCGACGCCCCACTGATCAAAAGGATTGATCTGCCAGTAGACCGACAGCGCAAATACCGCATGTTCGAAGCTTGCCAGCAGGAATCCGAGGCTCCTGGCCGTAAGTTCACGTCCGATCAGCAGTGCCACCGGGCGATTCCCCGGCAGTTGGCGACAAGGGCGCTCATCGTCACGCCCCAGTACCATTGCAGCAGCCTGGGCGAGCATGTGTGCCAGCTGGGTTTTGTGCCAGGCTGGATCCGCCTGAGCGTCTGACAAGGTCCCCACCAATAGCAGCGGATGGGTGTCCGGACCCTGATGCAAGGCCTGGAAAATGGAGTGCTGCAGATCCGTACCGCGGCCACCAAAAACCAGCGGAGACGTGGGCTGGTCCAGCGGCCGATCATCCAGGTCCACGCCTTTACCCAGGCTTTCCATCACCAGTTGCTGCAGATAGTCGCCGAGCAGCGCCAGACGGGGTTCATAGGCAATCACGCCCAAGGTCGGAAGATCCAGCTCACGTCTGAGCGCGTGCATGACCAGGGCAATTCCGACGGCCAGGCCTGAATCGACCGGCTGCCGACCTGCGTGCAGAGCAAACTGCCGATCTGCTTCAGCCGCACCGGCCAGCAGTTCCCGGAAACGCTGGCTACCCAGGCTGGCCGCCGCGCTTGTCCCGACCGATGACCACAGCGAATAACGTCCACCGGTCCAGGCGGGGAACGGCAAAATGGCAGACGGCGATACACCAAATTCGGACGCTCGATCAGCTCGAGCCGTGGCCGCCCAGGCCTGCTGGGCAAAACGATCTCCCAGCCAGTCACGAACCGCCATCGCCTGGGTCAGGGTTTCTTCCGTGGAAAATGACTTCGATGCGATCACGACGCCGGTTGTGGCCGGGTCGAGGCGGGCCAGCAATCGGCGGCAGCGGCGACTGTCCAGGGTAGACAGCCAGTGCACTTGCAGCGCGCTGCTGTCATCATCAAGCGCATCGACCACCAGCCGGGGGCCAAGATCGGATCCGCCGATGCCGATGTGAATGAGATCGGTCAGCCCGCGGGACCCCTGATAGAGCTCGTCGGCAAGTGCCAGGAAGCGGTTTTGATCGGATAGAAGCGAACAATCCGGGTCCGCACCGGGGAACTGGTCTGGCCTTGCAGCACGAAGCGCCATGTGCAAGGCCGGTTGCTGCTCGCTGGGATTGACGATGTGGCCGCCGAACAGACGCTGAATCGCGTCACTCAGGCTGAATTTGCCCGGCATTGCCAACAATGCATCGTTCTGGAGCGAAGTCAGCGGCAGGCGGCAATAGTCGAGCAACCAGTCATTTTGGCAAATACTGAACCTGGATGCTCGGTTCGGTTCCTCGGCGAGCAACTCACGAACGGAAGGAATGTTGCTTTTATGCAACATTCTCGACTCCGACCTAGGCGGCCTGGACCGGAATCTGTCCGGAAATCCGGGCGATTCGATTGCTGGAATCGGGGTATACCAGCGACGGTTCGTGAGCCTTGGCCTCGGCCTCATTCATTCCGGCATAGGCCGCAATGATGACCAGATCGCCGACCCTGGCCTTGTGAGCCGCGGCACCGTTGACGCTGATCACTCCACTGTTGCGTTCGGCCCGGATCGCATAGGTCACGAAGCGCTCGCCGTTGGCAATGTTGTAGATGTGGATCTGCTCGTATTCGCGTATGCAGGCCGCTTCCAGCAAGGCTTCATCGATTGCACAAGACCCTTCGTAGTCCAGTTCGACACGGGTGACGGTGGCACGGTGAATCTTGGCTTTGAGCATGTTGATATGCATGGGGAATCAGTCCTCAAGCGGTGTTCGAATTGCAGTGATCAGTATACCGGGCGCGAATTACCAGCTCGGTGCGCGATGACCAAAAAAAACCCCTCCCCGAGTGGGGGAGGGGCAATATGTCGGAGTGATGTACCTCGCTTCGCGCCCTGCAACCTTGTTCAACCCGTTGCGGTTTTACCAAGGTTGGTTGCAAGTCTACCACAACCCTTGGCAACTTGCCAAGCTCGGAATCGGCAATTGAACTGTCGATTCAAAGCCACAAGGCACCGGATCAGAGCACCGGAGGCCGAAAAAGTTCCCGAAAACTCCGTTGATCCACTGCGCCGTTTATTCTTCACGAGTGATTCACTGCCGACCCGGATACTGCCAATCGTGTTCGGAGCGGACCCTCCAAGGCCCTGACTCCCTCCCCCGCTTCGAACACGTCAGTAAAGCCTCTGACCACGGCTCCCGGTCAGGGGCTTTTTTATTGGCGCTACACTGCAAGCTGCTACTGAACGGAGGCCGTAATGATGCCGAATCTCGATCAAGCCAGCGATTCCCTTGCTCCGACCGCCCGATTGCTGGGCTATGGAGGGCTATTGCCGTTCGTTGCCCTGGTGGGCGTGACTTTTACCGGTTCGCCGGATTGGGTCGAACGCTTGCTGCTCGGCTACGGCGTCGTGATTCTGGCCTTTCTGGCCGGCTCGATGTGGTTACGACAGCTGCTCGCCGAGCGTGCTCACCCTCGCTTGCTGATCGCCAGCAACGCGCTGGCCCTGATCGCCTGGCCGGCCATCATCATGCCATTGCATTGGGGTGCTCTCTGGCTGGCAATGAGTTTCGGTGCACACCTGCTTCTCGACCAGCCCTGGCAGGCCCATGGTCTGCCTGGCTGGTACCGTCGACTGCGCCTGATTCTTAGCAGCCTGGTCATCGGACTGCTGACCCTGACCTGGCTGATCGAGACCGGGCGTGCCCTCTGAATCCATTGTCCGGCTGGAGCAGGTCTGTCGTCGATTTCAATCGGGCGGGCAGACCATTACCGTACTCGATCACCTGTCGTTCAGCCTGGACCGGGGTCAGCGCATTGCGATCATGGGCGCTTCGGGCTCCGGCAAGAGCACCCTGCTGCACCTGGTGGCCGGCATGGATCATCCCGACAGCGGCGAGGTCTGGCTCGGTGATTCACGGCTCGACCGGCTCGCCGAGCCGGCCCGGACCCGACTTCGAGCCCGGCGGATAGGACTGGTATTTCAGGATTTCAATCTGATCGAGGCCCTGAGCGTGCGCGACAATATCGCGATGGTGATGTGGCTCAATGGTCTGGACGAACGATCCGGGGCGATCGAGGCCCTGGCCGATCGGCTGGAAATCGGTGATCTGCTCGATCGTCTCCCCGAACAGCTCTCCGGTGGCGAAAAGCAGCGCGCTGCGATCGCCCGCGCCCTGATTCACCAGCCTGACCTGCTGCTGGCGGATGAGCCGACCGGAGCCCTGGATCCGACCACCGCCGACCGCGTTCTCGATCTGTTCGACGAAGCGGTCGATCGGGCCGGTTGCACCCTGCTGATGGTGACCCACAACCAGGCGGCGGCCGATCGGCTGGGCCAGGTCTGGCGGCTGGATCGGGGTCAACTGCAACCGTGCTGACAATGGACTGATGCGTTTCCTGCTGCGTTCATCCCGGCGCTTTTTCTATCGCCACCCCGGCCAGCTGGCCCTGGCCCTGATCGGCATGGCTGCCGGCGTGGCCGTGGTCACCGGTGTCAGCCTGATGCGCGGCGTGCTGATCGATTCGCTGGACGCAGCCACCGTGGTACTCGGTGGCGACGACAGTGTTCGGATCGAATCGATCTCGGGCTGGATGAATGAAACCGAACTCCCCCGACTGGCGCGCCAGTCCGGCAGCCCGCCGATGTTGCCGTTTCTCAGCGTGCCGGCGCGCTCCGGCAACCTGTCGCTTGAACTGCTGGCCACCGATCCGATCAGCGCGCTGAATCGCGGACTGGCGGGCAGCGGCAACGCGGTTGGACTCCTGTCCCGCCCGAATGCCGTCCTGATCAACGCCAGCACCGCCGCGCGGCTCGACATCGGCGAATCGCGATCATTAACGGTTCGAATCGGTGGTCAGGACCTGACCCTGGACGTGCTCGCCGTGGTGGCCGACCGACCGGCGCTCGACAACCGCCTGCTGATGGATATTGCCAGCGCCCAGGCCATGCTGGGCCGGGGCGGTCAGCTGTCCTGGATTTCAGCACCGTCGGACGCAGGCGACTGGTTGAGCGGCCGGATTGGAGACTCGCTTCGCCTGACCGATTCCGGACAACGCCGGGCCAGTGCCGCCCAGCTGACCGCCGGACTGCGTACCAACCTGACGGCACTGAGTCTGCTGGCATTGCTGGTCGGCCTGTTCGTGGTCTACTCGGTGCTGTCGTTTCTGCACGTACAGCGCCAGCGCCAGATCGGCATGCTGCGCGCCATTGGGGTCACTCCACGGCTGTTGATCGCCTGGCTGACCCTGGAAACCTTGCTTCTGGCCGGAATAGGCACGCTGGCAGGCCTGGTCGCAGGCACTCACCTGGCCAGCTTTCTGCTAAACCTGGTGCGCGCACCCGCGGCCGAACTCTATGGTCTGATCGCCGGCAACACGATCACGCCCACGATTTCCTTGTATCTGGCCATCTCGACCGTGACCCTGTTGCTGGCGGCCATCAGCAGTCTGGGTCTTCTGGTCGCCGCGTTGAAAATTCCACCCGGACAGCTCAGCCGCCGATTCGTCTCGCCGATGAATCGGAGACGATGGGTGATTCCGGCGGTGCTGCTGATCGCTGCCGGCCTTATCCTGCTGCAAACGACCGAGTCTCTGATCCCGGCCTTGCTTGCGCTGTTCTTTCTACTTTGTAGCTGCGCCTTGCTGGCCCCGGCAGTGGGAATTGCCGTGTTGAAGTGGACAAGCCGGCGTTTGTCATTCTCAATTCCGGGTCGATCCCTGGGCATGCTGAGCGCCTCGCCTCACCGCCTGACCCCCACCCTGGCAGCACTCAGCCTGGCATTCGGGCTCAGCGCCGGCATGGCCATGATGGTGTTGGGGTTTCGCGTGGCCGTCGATGACTGGGTCACCCGCCTGCTGCGTGCCGATGCTTATGTATCCATTGCCCAGGGAGAATTCACGCCCGACCAGGTCGCCAGCATCCGCCAATGGCCCGAAATTGCTGCGCTGTCCAGCGTTCGCCTTCGAACCCTGCCCGACCGCACTCGCCTGATCGCCTATGAGCTGCCGACCGAAGCCTGGCGCGGTTTCGAGCTGATCGCCGGTGACCCAGACTCGGCACGGCAGGCCTTCGATCAGGGCCTTGGCGTACTGATCTCCGAACCCATGGCGCGACGAACCGGGCTGGAGCTCGGTGACCCGGTAGCGATCGCCACGCCCGCTGGCCAGCAGGTTCGACCGGTTGCCGGCATTTATCGTGATTACGGCAGCGACTTCGGCGTCGTTGCCATCGACGCAGCCAGCTACCGCGAGTGGTTCAACGACAATGACCGTGACAGCCTCGGGCTTTACCTGAATCAACCCCTGCCCGGGCTGGACGAGCTGTCGCGCCGGCTCGCGCCTGGCGACCAGCAACTGGTCCTGACCCGCCGTCACCAGGTACGCGACCAGACCCTGGCCGTCTTCGACCGCACGTTCCGGGTGACCTGGGCACTGGCTATCCTGGTCGGCCTGATCGCCGTGGTTTCTCTGGTCAGCGCACTGCTGGCACTCGGTCTGGAACGAAGGCGGGAATATGCAACCCTCAGGGCCCTCGGGTTGACCCGGTCCGGCCTGACGGCCTGGATTCTGTTGCAGACCACCGGTCTGAGCCTGATCGCCGCAGTACTCGCCGTCCCGATCAGTGCCCTGATCCATGTCACGCTGTCGCTGGCCGTTCAACCCCGTGCGTTCGGCTGGAGCGTGCCATTGAGCCTGGATGTCACTCCCTGGCTCGCGATGCTGCCGCTGGCGGCCGTGGCCGGCCTGCTGGCCGGTCTGTACCCGGCCTGGAGCATCGGCCGGCGCGATCCGGCACCTCAACTCAGGTCGGCCTGATGCGCGTGGATCTTGTCATTGTTGCGGTCGTGGTCCTGAGCCTGACAGCCTGGCTGGGATGGCAGACTCGTCGGACTGCGCCCGATGCCGAGACCGTTGCCCTGAGCAGTGTCCTGGGTCCAGCGGACGGCGACTTTGAAGCCGTGTCAGGGCCAAGACCCTTCCAGTTTCCCGCCGATCACGCCGCCCATGAGTCCTGGCGTAGCGAGTGGTGGTATTTCACCGGCAACCTGACTGATCAGAACGGTCAGCCCTTCGGCTTCCAGTTCACGCTGTTTCGCCTGGGCCTGGGTGCCATTCCGACGCTCGACTCGGCTTGGTTCAGCGACCAGGTATGGATGGCCCACCTGGCGCTCAGCGACGTTCAGAACCAGCAGTTCTACTCGGCCGAACGATTTGCCCGCGGGGCACTCGAACTGGCCGGCGCGACGAGCGACCAATGGTGGCTGGGTGCCTGGACGGTCGAGCGGCACGACAATCACTGGCACCTGGTCGCCGACGATAAGACCTTCGGTCTGGCCCTGGAGCTTGGCCCGATCAATCAACTGGTCCTGCAGGGCGATCAGGGTTATAGCCGCAAGGGACCGGAGCCGCAAAATGCGTCCTACTACTACTCGGCCACCCGGTTGCCCGTACAGGGCAGCATACGTCGCCAAAATGAAACGCTTTCGGTGACCGGAACCGCCTGGCTGGACCGCGAATGGGGATCGAACCAACTGGCCGACTCGGTGGCCGGCTGGGACTGGTTCGCGCTGCACCTGGACGATGGTCGAGATTTGATGGTCTATCGCTTGCGCCTGACCGACGGCACTACTTCACCGTATTCTGCCGGTGTGCTGGTTGAATCGAACCAGGACTATCAGACTTTGAACGCATCTGATTTCAGCGCCTCTGCCAGGCGTTGGTGGCGTGATGAGAACAACGTGCGCTGGCCGGTCGCCTGGCAAATCAGCCTGCCGGAACACGAGCTGGACCTGCTGATCGAGCCGGCCTTCGATGACCAGTTATGGCGCGAGTCGGTTCGCTACTGGGAGGGCTCGGTACGGGTAAGAGATGCCGCCAGTGATCAGAACTTCGGAACCGGCTATCTGGAACTGAGCGGCTACGGCGAAAACCACCTCAACCCACGCGGGTAGCCGGATTCGTAATGCCGGACCAGGTGTAATGTCTAGCTAGTTTGTCTACACCGAAGATGGATGTGTGAAAGCTGTTCGAGGGTCCTGAAAAATTCGATAGGGGTCGGAAAGGGCTGAAGCCCTCCCCGCCCTCCGAACCGTACGTGCGGTTTTCCCGCATACGGCTCTCCAGTCGGTGGTTGTCCTCATCGGGATTGACTGGCCAGGGCATGGGCTTCGGT